>Ga0256407_10003577_pt1 | contig 27397 bp, 14 predicted proteins | sample RumenRJG_04DNA_FD_193489 | JGI IMG/M metagenome (GOLD analysis project Ga0256407, IMG submission 193489) | Bovine rumen microbial communities from Lethbridge, Alberta, Canada - RJG_04 | ecosystem: Host-associated > Mammals > Digestive system > Stomach > Rumen | place: Canada: Alberta... | reverse complement strand
TTGTATCATAAATTGATATTTGATAAGGAGTATGTACTAATATATCTCCTCCATCAATATTACCTATTGCTGAAATATATTGAAAATCAGAAATTGAAATATAACCAGGTGAATTATTAATTAATACCAAAAATTCTGATATAAAAATAATAAAAATTATATTCATTTCTGTACAAAATTAATTTTTAAAAATAAAAATAATCACTCCTATACATAAAAATAAAATAAAATAAAAAATTTAATCAAAATATAATTTACAAATAAATAAAAAAATTAAAAATAAAAATACATAAAAAGAATTAATAATAAAAAAACTTTATAACACACATATAAAATCAAAAAAAAAACTAAAAAAATATTTAAAAAAAAAATGCTCGGAGGTTGGAAAAGATTATCATTTGAAATGAACGATTTATTCATAAACAGTTCACGTCAAATGTCAGAAACAAAAATTTCAGAAAAAACAAACGACGAATACGATTTATATCCTTTAGAAGTTTATAGTCAAGTAGTAAATGGAACAAATTATAATTTACTTTTTGCAGGAAGACACTTTAAAGACAAAACAAAAATAAAATTATTTAAAACTACAGTTTATAAACCTTTAGGAGATAAACCTCAATTGTCTTTAGATAATGATCCTGTTATGGTTGAACCAAGTGATAATAAATTTAATGATAATACAGTTGAAACTAAAGTCAGTAATGTTGTTTCTAGTTATTTTGGAATTAATGGAGTTTTTAAAGTTGATAAATTTTTCAGTGAGGTTTATGGAAGTGGATGTAATGTTTATACTATGAATACTGAGAAAGGAACTGCTGTAGTTTTTGAAAGTAATGGTGAGTTTAAGGTTGATGCTGTTATGAATTAAAGTTTTTTATATTGTATTTTTTTTTTTAAAAAAAGAATTTTTTATAAGAATTTTATTATATGATTAAATTTTAATTTTTTTTTTTGGTGTTTTTATATTGGAATGAAGATAGAGAATAGATTATTTGAGGTTTATTTATTGATAATTGAGAATTTGAATTATTTTGATAAATATGTTCTTTATTTACATTTTCTATATAGGAATATACATCTAAATTTGAATCGTTTTTATAATTTTTTTCAATTTTGACTTTATGAGAAAGTAATTTTTTTCTTTCTAATGATGTATTTTTTGAATAAGAATAATATAATTCATTAAATTTAAAAACTTCATATACATAAATATTGATTTCATCATAATTAGAATCAAATATATAATTATCATTTTTAGAATGACAAAATATTCCATCAAATCCATTTTTACAATAACATTTACTATCATTTACAAAATTTCTAATACAATAAACATAATTATTTTCTTCACAATATTTCGAACAATATTCATCTAATTTCATTTCTGCCAAAATAATATCATTATGAATATAATTTATTCCATTAAATTCAATATATTTAAAACTACAAATTCCTTCATCATTTATTTTAGTTGGACATTCTATACATATTAAAGAATCTTTATTTTCAATTCCATAATTATTATTATTATCACATTTATTCACACAAATTCCATTTTGATAATATTTCTTTTCTGAATCTATTTCTTCACATGATAAACATTTAAATTTATCTTTTATAAAAGTTTCATATTTTTTACATATTGGTTCTTGTACAATTATATCTATCATTGAAATTTTATATTGTTCATTACATATTATTGATTTATAATATAAAGAATAATTTCCTGCATATGATTTGTCAAAATCAATTTTTAAATTTAAATTTGTTGAATTAAATGAATCTATATTTGCTTTTATTTTAATTAATGAATTTTCTTTATTAATTAAATTAATTTCATAATAATTTTCTATTAATTCAAATGGATATGATAATATTAATGAAAAAATTACATTTGTATCACCTACATAAATAATTGATTTATTCATGTTTAATTGTGAAACTTCTAAATTGATATTTATTTTTTTTAAATTATATTCTTCTAGATTTATTTTATAATTTTTTTTCAAATAATTAAATGATATTGTCTTATATCTATAGTTCGATAATTCATATTTAATTAAACTTCCATTTATTTCTTTTGAAGAGTATATTGATTCCATATTAAAATTCATATCCATATCATTTAAAGTTTCATAATACAAATATAATGAAAAAATTTCTTTTGATTGACATAAATAATAATTAATATCATCATTAAGATAATAAATATCAATGAAAACTTTTCCAATTAATTCATTATTAATATATAAACCCATTTTTCTAGCTTCAAAAATATTTTCTAAAAGATAATTACAAATTATTTCATTATTATTATTAATACATGATAATGCAATATCATTTAATTTTATTTCTGATAAATAATTTAAGGCATTAATATTATTATAATTGATAATTATTTCACAATTTAAATTATCACCTTTTTTAACTAAATATGAATGTTTTTCAAGTTTAAAATATTTAGAAATATTTTTAGATAAACTAACATATATATTTGTTGGAACATAAATAAATTCATTATTATTCTTATTTTCATAATAAAAAGAAATAGAAAATTTTTCATCAAAAATAAAATTTAAATCAAATTTTGCAGTTATTGAATTATTAATTATTGATATATCTTCTGTATCAATAGTTTCTCCATTTTTATCAAAATCATTTTTAAGAATAATTCTATTTATATTTAATATATTTTTATTATTATTAAAATTCAATATTAATTCAACATTTGCATTTCCTTGATAAAAATTTACATTTTGAATTGTAAAATCATAATCAAGATAGTAAATTTGATTATTAAAAAATTTTATGAAAAAAATTATTTCACTTTTAAAAGGGAAAGTATTATATAAATAAAGAGAAAAATCATTTACTTTATTATAATCAAATTTAAATGAATTAATATCATTACTTAATGAATTCAAATTAATATTTGAAACAGGTTGACTAATGAAATAAAAATTTGAATCTGTTTGAATATTTAAAGAAATTATATTATTATCAATATTTAATTTATATATAGAATAATAAAAATATTTTTGATTTTCATTTGAAATTGAAATATTAATTTTATTAGGATTGTTATATGAAAGAGAATATGGAAAAATATAATCATATGTAAAAAAATCATCTGAAATATATTTTTGAATAAAATTATATTTATTATTTGATTTTCCATTAATATATATATCATTGAAATTAATTTTGGGATCAGTTTCAAATGATAATTTAATTAATAAATTTAAGGTACCTGATGAATTTTCAATCAAAGTATGATTTGTTTCTAAATAATATTCAGGATAAGGTAAAGTAAAATTGCCTAAATTATAAGAATTATCATCAAAAGATGTTATTATGATTTTGTAAATTTTATTTATTTCCATATAAACATTAAAATAAAGTTCATTGTCTTTAAATTTAAAATTTGTATTATTTAAAACTAAATTTTCTACATTATTTTCATATATGGAAATTAGTTTTATATCTTTTAAATAATATTCTTCATGAGATAATGTAATTTGAATATATGAATTTTTATATTCTAAAGGTTTTTTTAAACTACAATTAAAAGAATCCAAATCTTTTAATCTTTTTGAATAAAATATCACACTATATATATAAAAATAATCTACATTATAATAACCATATTTTATTAAAGTAACATTTAAATGAGTATTATTCTGACTCTTTGGTATTGTTAACTCATTAGTTTTTTGATAATAAAGATAATTCTCAACAAATATAGTATATTTAGGTATTTCTAAAGTTATTTCATTTTCATATACAATTAATGGGTTTGTTGAAATAATATTATTTAAAGAATAATAAAAATTTGAATGACTATATGAATTATAGATTATATTAATTGAATTATTACTTAATTGTTCATAAATTTCAAATGACAATGAATTATTTATATTAAAATTTGCTGATATAGAATCAGGAATAAATGAATGAGTATTTCTGTCATAATGATAATAATATGTTAAATCATTTGATTTGAATCTTCCTATTAATTCATCTATATTTAAATTATTATTTGTATTTTCAATATTAAAATAATAATATGATTTATTAAGATTGTCATTATTGATTCTTGGATAAACTTTAAAAAGTTCATCTGGATGAATATAAATAAAAATACATTTTGATATTTTATTTTCTATATATTCTTTTTCTTTTATATAAAAAAAACAATATGTTTTTGATTCATTTAATTGGTTTTTATTAAATATAAATTCTCCATTATTATTATTAAAAGTAATAATTTGATTTCCTGCTTTATTAATAGTAAAAATAGCTTTTATATTTTTAACACTATTTTTATTTTTTGCAGTGATTATTACTTTTTCAAATGTTGAATAATCAAAAAAAATTTGATTAAATTCAAATTCATAATAATTATCAATTAATAACGTATTAGATATTTCCTTTGAATCATTTTCATCATAAATTCTGAGTTTTATTTCATAATTACTATTATTAGGTAAATTTAAATATATAAAATTTGAATTTGGAATCCAATCAATTGATAAATAAACTTTAGAATTTATAATATATTCTATATTTTTAATGTTTAATAAATCATAATCATGACTTTCTAAATAATAATTATAATCGTCAATTATATTTCTTATTTTTTTTAAAAAGATTGTTGAGTTTTTTAAATTTATATCTGTTAAATCTCTATTTATATATTTTTGATATTGTGAATTTAAGACATTACAGGATACTGAACAAATTAGAATCACTAAGGAAAATTGTATCATATATTTTTTCATTTTTTAAAAATAAAAAATAGGATTTTAAAAAAAGAATTTTTGTCTATTATTATATTATATAAATGAAAATAATTATTTTTTAATTAATTTTAATTATTTTTAAAATGTATTCCGTTATTGAATTTAATTAAAGAAATGGTAAGAAAATTTAATATAATAAAATACTTTATATATAGTCAGATGAAAATATAATAAATCAAGAAAATGAAAGAGAAACTGAAAATAATATTAATAAAGAAAAAGAAATTGAATTAAATAAAAAATTAAAAGAACAAAATGATTTAATATTAAAAATGAAAGAACAATCAAAAGAAAAAGAGGAAAAAATGAATTTAAAAATATCAAATTATATGTTAGAAATTTCAGAATTGAAAACTGAATTAGAATTATTAAATGGAACAATAAGTAATTTAACAGAAGAAAAAGAAAATAACAATAACAAAATATCAGAATTAATAAAAGAAAATTCTCAATTAAAACAAAAAAATGATAATTCAAATCACATTAATGAAAATTCAAAAAAATATGAAGAAATAATTAAATTATTAAAAAAGAATATTTTAAATTTAGAAGATGAAAAAAAAGAATTAGAAGAAGTAATAATAAAACAAGAAACAGAAGTTAGTCAATTATCAAATCATGTTAAAGATATTTCAAATCAATTAAAAGAAAAAGAAAAAACAATTCAAGAAAATATAGAATATACAGCAAAATTAACAAGTTCAATAAATTCACATAAAAAAGAAATTAATAAATTAAAACAAAATAATCAAAAAAATGAATCTAATTCAAATGATATTATATTATTACAAAATGAAATAAAAAATTTAAAAAAAGAAATGGAAAATAAAGAAAATAAAATTAATTTATTATCAATGAATAATAAAATTTTACAAGGAAAAGTTAGTAAATTAACATTAACAAATTCAAATTTTAATAATTTAAATAATGGTTTAGGTACTTTAAGTTCTAATAATTCAAAACCACCTTCACAACAAAATTCAAATAAGAGAATTTATGTTAAACAAATTGATAATAAAAGTCAAAACATGAATAAAAAAACTCAATCAACTTCTAAAATTTTATATGAAGAAAATAATATTTTAAATGAAAATAAAAAAAAAATTTATATTGTTGCTAAAGCTAGAAATAAAGCTAAAACACCTAGTAAAACTCAAAAAAGAAATAATCCTAATTTCAATTTAAATGATATTGATGTTAATAATATTTATAATGATACTTCTAATACTAATAAACATAATATAAATAAATTAGAAGAAATAAAAAGAAAATATGAAAAGTTAACTGGTCAAAATAATAATATTAAAGTAAATAATATTATTCAATATAATAATAATAATATTCAAAATATACAAAATATTCAAAACAATCAAAATATTAAAAATATTCCTAATAATAATAATAAAATTATTCAAAATATTCAAAATAATATTAAAAATGCTATACATGGTAATGTTAATAATAATGAAAATACTATAAAAAATATTGAAAAAGTTAATTTTAATAATGAAAGTGCAATAAATATAAAAGATGATAATGAAAATTATAAAGAACAAACATTAAATAATATTGTTGAAAATTTACAAACTATGAATGATGTTAATACTACATTAAGACCTATTAAAGATAATAATAATATTTCAATTAATGCTTCTTTAGAAGCAGAATTTCCTGTAATTGAATCATATTGTGTTTTAGAAAAGAGTAATATGGAAAATAAAAATAACATTATTGATATTAATAATGATGATGATATTGAAGATAGTAGTGTTAAAGAATTACATAAAAAAGTTGACCAAATTTTAAATGAATTTTAAATAATTAATTTTATTTTTTAATATTATTTATTGTTTTTAAATTATAGAAATTTAAAATTTAAATTATTTTTTAAAATATAATTATTTAAATTTAAAATATGTGAATAATAAAATAATGATTATTCATAAACAAAAAAAAATAAACTTCCAACTAAATAACTAAACCAAAAAATCCCAAAATATCCAATAAAAATCCTAAAAAACAACTCAAAAAAAATCCAAAAAACCTAAAACAAAAAAAAACTTTAATATCAACTATAGAAAAATTGAAAAAAATTTAAATAAACCTTAATAACAATAAAAAATTCAAATCCAAATATAAAACCCAAAAATTAAAAATAAAAACCAAATAAAAATAAAAAATGATATCCCAAGGAAAAGCAATCCCAATGGTAAACTACGATTCATCATTAAATCGTTTCATAATAAACCCAGAAGCAGAATCATTTTTAAAAAATTTACAATCACCATTAGGAATAATATCAGTAGCAGGAATGTATAGAACTGGAAAAAGTTACTTATTAAATAGAATGTTATTAAATCAATCATCAGGTTTTGGTGTAGGACCATCAATAAATCCATGTACAAAAGGTTTATGGATGTGGAATAAAACAATTCCTGCTCATACTCCTGAAGGTCAAAGTATTAATTGTATTATTATTGATACTGAAGGAATTGGTGCTACTGATGAAGATCATAATCATGATAATAAAATTATGACTTTGGCTATTTTACTTAGTTCATATTTTATTTTTAATTCTTTGGGTACTATTGATGAAAATGCTATTCAAAATTTAAGTTTTATTGTTAATATTACTAAGAATATTCAACAGAAAAATGATACTGAAGATTTTTCTTTGTATTTACCTAGTTTTATGTGGGTTATTAGAGATTTTTCTTTACAATTGAAAAATACTGAAGGACAACCTATTACAAGTAAGGAATATTTAGAAAAAAGTTTAGAATTACAAAAAGGAAGTAGTGAATTTATTCAGAATAAAAATCATATTAGGACTTTAGTTAAAGAATATTTTCCAACTAGAGATTGTGTTACTTTAGTAAGACCATTAACTGAAGAGGATAATTTACAAAATTTAGAAAAAATGGATGCTAGTAGATTAAGAATTGAATTCATTGATCAAGTAAATAAATTAAGAAAAACAGTATTAAATAGTATAAAACCAAAAAAATTAAATGGTCAACTTTTAAATGGTGAAATGTTTATTAATTTATTAATATCATATGTAACTATGATTAATAAAGGTGCTGTTCCAATTATTAAAAGTGCTTGGACTTATATGTGTGAAAATGAGACTAAAAGAGCACAAGAAAATTCAGTTGAAATATTTACTAAACAAATGAGTAATATTGAAAATAAATTACCAATGGATGAAAATGATTTAAGAAATTTATGTAGGAAATTAAAGAAAGAAGCTATTGAAATTTATAATAATTCTGCTATTGGAGATTTTGATAATAGTATGTTAAAAAAATTGAAAAATGAATTAAAAATTTTGAAAAAGAAAATTATTGAGAAAAATGTTGAAATGTGTAATTATACAACTAAAAAATTTATGGAAGATAATTTTAAAAATATTGATGATAAAGTTAAAAATGGTTTATATAAATCTATTCAAGAATATAAAGATGATATAGAAAAATTTATTAATTATTGTATTGAAAATTGTCCAAATGGTCCTGGAAGAGATATTTTAATTTATGAATTTATTATTAAACATATGATTAATCATTCAAATTTACTTTCTCAAAATACAATTAAAGAAATGGAAAATTTACTTTTAAATCATAATAATGAAATGAATAATTTAAAAAATCAAGAAGATAAAAATAAAAATAATAATGAGAAATTAATTCAACAATTAAATAATGTAAATGATAAATTAAAAAAATTAGAAGATGAAAAAAATATTATGTCTTCACAAAGTTCAAATGAAAATGAGAATTTTTCAAAATTAATTGATGAGAAAAATAATGAAATTGCAAAATTAAAAAGTAAATTATCAAATTTAGAAAAAGAAAATTATCAAAAAATTTTAGATATGAAAAAAAAAGTAAATGATGCAGAAAAAGCTTCTCATGAAAAAGAAATGGAAACAACAGAAATTTCATCAAATTATGAAAAAGAAAAAGTTTTAATGGAACAAAAAATTTTATTTTTAGAAAGAAGTTTAAAAGAAATAAATGATCAACAAAATGATTCAAAAAGATCTTCTTTAAAATCATCTTCAGGAGGAAGTGAAATTTCTCAAAAGGAAAAAATTGCTCAATTAGAATTAGAAATTAAAAATTTGAATAAAAAAATTTCTGAATTACAAGAAAAAAATTTTGAATTAGATTCTCAATTATTAACTAAAGGAAAAAGAATTGAAAAAGAAAAAAATGATATTGAAGAATTGTTAGAAACTTATCAAAAAAAATTAGAAGATATTAAAAATTCAAATGATAATTTAACTAAAGAAATAAATAATTATAAAAATGAATCTTCAAAAGAAAATGATAAAATTGTTTTTGATTATGAAAAAAAATTAGAAGAATTAAATTCAGAACAAAAAAAATTAGATGATGATTATAGAACAAAAGAAGAAGAATTAAGAAAAAAATCAACTAAATTAAATATTGAATTAAGTGTTTTAAAACAAGATAATGAGAATATTGAAAGTAAAATTTCAGAAATAAAAGATCAAAATCAAAATGATAAATTAGAACATGATAAATACATAAAAATTTTAGAAGAAAATAATAAAGATTTACTTGATAAATATGAAAATACATCTCGTAATAATATAGAATTAAAAACTACTCAATCAAGTGAATTAGCAAATTTAATAAATGAAAATTCACAAAAAGAAAATGATATAAAAACAAAAAATGAAGAATTAGTAAATAAATTAAATTTACTTATTGAAGAATATACAACTAAAATTAAAGAATTAAAAGATAAATTATATGAAAATGAAAATAATATTATTCCAAATTCAAAACAAAATATTGCTGATTTAGAAGCAGAAATTGAAAGATTTAAAATATTATTAGAAGATAATCAAAAAGATCATAAAAATAAATTAACTGAATTATCATTAACTTATAAAGATCAACAACAAGGAATAATAAGTAATAATAGAGATTTATTAGAAGGAAATAATAATGCAAATGATAAAGAAATTCAAGAAATAAGAAAAATATTCCAAATTGAAAAAGAAGAAATATTAGAACAAATAAAAAAAGCAAATGATGAAGCTCAAGAAAAATTAACTGAAATTGAAAATGAACAAACTGAAAATTTAAATCAAATTGAAAAAGAAAAAGATGATAAAATTGCAGAATTACAAGATACTTTAGATGAACTTAATATGAGATATGAAGAATATGTTAAAAATTCAGAAAAAGAATTATATTTAAGAAATCAAAAAATAGAAACTTTAAATAATTTTATTAATGATACAAAAGAATCAATTTCTACTATTAAAAATCAACAAGAAGCTTCTTTAAAAGCACAAGAATCACAATTTGAAATTGAAAAAAATGAAATTACTGATAAAATTGATAAAGTTAAGAAAGATTTAGATAATAATAATATTGAAATTTCTTCTTTAAATGACCAAAATATTGAATTACAAAATTTATTAAATGAATTAAATGAAAAGTTAAAAGAATTAAATGATTCTTTATTAAGAGAAAAAGAAGAAGGTGATATTAAAATTGATGAATTGAAAAGTAAATTAAATTCTATTAATACTGAATTAAATGTTAATAAAGTTAATTATTTAAAAGAACTTTCTTTAAAACAAAAAGAAATTGATTTTAATAATGAAAAATTAAATCAAATTAAAAATGAATTAGATGAATTTAAAGCAACATTTGAATTAAAAATTGCTAAAGTAAAAGAACAAATAATTAATGAATATATGGAAAGAATTAATGCATTACAAAAAGAAAAAGAATTAATTGAAAATAATCTTGCAGATTTAAATAAAGAATATCAATTATTAAAAGAAAAATTCAAAAATGAAACAGATAAATTAACAAAAGAAAAAGAAGTTTTATTAGAACAATTAAATCAAATAACATTAAAGAAAAAACAATTAAGTGATGAATTAGAAAAAGAACATTTAGAATTTACAAATACAATGAATAAACTTAAAAATGAATTTAAAATTAAAAATGATGCTTTAAAAAAATTAAATAAAGAACTTCAAGAAAAATTACAAAAATTAGAATTAGAATATAATAAATTAGTAGCAACATATGATAGAGAAAAATCAGCTTGGGATGATAAATTTAAATATTTAATAGAACAAATAGAACAAATTAAAAATGAATTAAAAGAATTAAAAATAAAATATGATTTAAATATGGATGAATTACAAAAGAAAATTTTAGCTGAGAGAGAAAGATTAGAAAAAATTTATAAAGATTCTTTAAATAATGGAGAAAATATTCATAATGAACAATTAAAACAAGCTCAAGATACTTGGAATAAAAAATATGAAGATGTTAATGCACAAAATATTAATTTAGATAGCGAAAATGCTATTTTAATGAAAAAAATTGAGTCCTATGAAAATAATGGTTTTACAAATGGAATTGATGAAAAATTAAAAATTGCTTTTGAAAATGAAAATAAATATAAAATCCAACTTGAAAATTTGAAAAAAGAAAAAGATGATAAAATAAATCAATTAAATGAAAAATTAAATTCAGAAAGAGAAAATTATAAGAAAAAAATTGAAAATTTAAAATTAAAATTAGCAGATTATGAAGAAAAAAGAAATGATAAAAATGCAGATTTCTTAAAAGCAAAAGCTGTACATGATAAAAATTCAGAAAATAATATTATATTAATTCAACAATTAAATGAAAAATTAGAAAGATTACAAAAAGAAAATGAAAGATTATTAAATGAACAAAAAGAAGCTCAAAGAGAAAATGAAAATATAAGAAAATCAAGTAGAAATTCTTCTTCTAATAATACACCATATATTCCAATAAGAAGTAAAAATAATTCTTTTTCAAATTCAAATAAAGAAAATATAAGAAATCATCAATATAATACTAATATTTCTGTTGTTGAAAAAAATGAACCTAATGGGGTAAAGAAAATTACTACTACAAAAACTACTATTAAGAAAGTTGTTACTAAAACTAATTCAAAAAATGATGAACCTATAGTTAGTGAACATTTTGAAGAAACACATAATAGTGAAAATATAAGTTAAGGAAGGTAATTAGTTTTTTTATTATTTATTATATATAATTAAATAATTTATATCTTTAAATTGATATTATTTAAAACAATTTTTTAATCAAAACTTAAATAATTTTATTTTTTTGATACAATAGATTATATTAATTAATAAAATAATATTAATTATATATAGATATTAAATGATTATAGTTAAATATTTATTTAATAATTTAGTATATGAATTTTATAAATGTTATAAAACGATATTTTTTTAATATAATTAAATAATATATATAATTTATTAAAATTCAATTTTTATTCAAATAAACATTTTCATTATTAATAATACATCAAACATATTTTAAATCCTAAAAAATATTTTTTGAAAAAGCAATTAATTAATATTTTTTACCAAAAATAAATAAATAATTTATATTTCATTATATTCAAAAAATGTATGAAAAACAATCAATCTCAGACAAACTTCGTTCATTCGATATATATGGTAAACTACCAAGCAACTACCTAAAACCAACTTTAATCGGAGCTCTTCGTAAAAATAAAAAAATATAACATTTCCCATAAAAAACAACTAAAAAAATATAGTAACTGTTGCAACATTTGGAATATCAATATACTTATTCCTCTTTGAATTTTCAAAATATTTCCAAATAATATCATCAAGTCAATTATTAATAGACACATCAAAAGGTTCAAATCGTCTTCAAATAAATATAGATATAACAATGCATCGTCTTCCATGTAGTATCCTTTCATTAGATATAAGTGATTTTACAGGTCATCATACAAGCAATGTAAAAGGAACATTAGAAAAAACAAGATTAGATCAAAATGGTAATATTTTACAAAAAAAATCAGAAAAAATGGGAGAAGATAAAGAACATGAAGTAATACAACCAAATAGAGAAGAATTAAAAAAAGCATTAAATGATAAAGAAGGATGTCGTTTAAAAGGGAGTATAAGTGTATTAAGATTACCTGGAAATTTCCATGTTTCTTCACATGCTTTTTATAATATTATTAAAGAATTTAGAGCTAATGGTACTAATATTAATTTTGATATTACTCATACTGTTAATCATATTTCTTTTGGTGAAGAAAAAGATATTGAAATGATTAAAAAAGATTTTAATGATGGAATTATTACTCCTCTTGATAATGTTAAAGGTGATGATACTGGTGATAGAAAATTATTTGAATATTATTTAAAAATTGTTCCTACTGAATATGTTAATCTTGAAGGAAATAAATATAATGTTTTTCAATTTAATGCTGTACAAAATAAAGTTGAAAGTAATATGATTCCTACTATTTTTTTTAGATATGATATTTCACCTATTAAAGTTAAGTTTGAAAAAAAAAATCCAGAAAATTTTGATGGGTTGATTAATATTTGTGCTATTATTGGAGGGATGTTTACAATTGCTGGGATTTTAGATATGCTTTTACTTAGGATTTTTAATAAGAATTATAATAAGAAAGAATAATATTTTTTATATTAAATTATTTTTTTATATTAATATATTTTATTAATTATTTATACTTTTTAAAGTTTATTAATATGATTCATTGAAATATAATCCTATTTTTAAATTTTCCATTTCTAATTCTTTTTTATTTGTTTTTTTTTTAAAAAATGGATTAGTAATAACAAAAATACTATAACCATCAATATTATTTTTAACTTTTTTTAATTTATCTTTTGTTAAATAATTATCTTCATTAGATAAATTAGCATAATAATATTCATAATAATCATCTTCTTCAAGAAATTGATATTCATCATCAAAAAAAAAAAGTAAATTAAAAATTGCATATCTAGGTAATTTTCTAGGTAAATAAGTAAACATTAATCCAATATATTGAAAAATATCAAAATTACAATTCAAAATTTGTACAACAAATAAATTAACATATTCATATAAAAATTTATTAATAATAATAACAGAAATTAAATAAAAAACAATAAATGAATCTAAAGTAATAATATGATAATATAAAAGTTTAATTTTATATTTTAAAGAAATTAATCTTTCAGGATTTCTAATTTCAATAAATTCTATTGTTGATATTAATGCTTTTCTCAATTTATTTCCATGATATGTGACATAAATTCCAATACAAAAATAATAAAAAGAAAATAAAATTAAACTCATATCCATTTCATTAAAATCATTACCTTCAGCTGCACCTACTAAAAATAAAAATAAAATTACTAAATTTCCTGCATTTGATTTTATTTCTCTTTCTTCTAATTCTGCATTATACTCTGAATCTGTTTCTATAAATGATATAAATGCAATTACTACTTTTGTTATATAATTTATTATTAATATTATAACATGAAATATTTTTTCTGATAAAAAATCATTCATTTCATCAAATTCAATTTTTTTTTTATAGACATAAAATGTATTTAAATATGATAAAATACATTTTAATATTAATAAAAATAAAATTATACTATGAATTTCTATTTTATAACGACGAGGAGTTTTATAAAAAAGAAGTCCCCAACTTAAAGATATTAAATTAATAAAAATCATTAATATTATTGATAAATATAATGCAACTTTATTTGCAGAAATAGTTTTTGAATAATATAATGATACATATACATTATTTTTATTTAAAAATATTAATAATTTTGTATAATCTACTATTATTATTGGAAGTTTTCCATTTAAAGCTTGAACATATAAATTATGAGTATAATAACTTGATAATGATTTATCTAAAATAATTAAAGGTATTATATTTTTAAAATTTTCTTCATCTTCATATGATTTTTTTAAAATTGGAGAAATTGATTCCTTTTGTATAAAAAAAAGAATAATTTTATTTTTATTTATTTTAGCTTGATTATATATTTTTTCAAAATCACTTAACATTGAATTTTGTTTGAATAATAAAGAAATATTAAATATATTTATTTTTGAATATCTATAAAAAGGGTCAACAATTGATTCAATGTTTTTATAAATATTATCTTTTGAATAAATTGTTAAATTACATATTGTATCATGTTTTATAGGATACCAATCACTATATAATATAGTATAAAAAGTAAAAAGAATATTTTTAAACATATTATTTAATATTAAAAAAATTTATTCAAATTCTTTTTTAAAAAAGAAAAAATAATTATTACATAAATTAAAATTTAAAATAAAAATAATTTGCATAAAACTAATTTAAATAAATAATTAACTTGTTGATAAAGGACCTTCAATTTCATTAAAAGTGACTCTTTTATTTTTGATAACACATTTAAAAATAAAAAAAATTAATAACACAATCATTACAACTATTCCAATTATGATAATACTAATAAACATCAAATTTTTTCCTCCATTATTTTCATTTATATCATCACCATTATTTTTAGGAAGATAATTAAAAGCAATAAATTCATCAAAAATATATTTTCCAATTTCTCTTTGATCAGAAACAACAATATGACCAGCATTTTTAACAGTTAAATAATGTAATCCATTTGTATAATTTTGAAACATTCCTCTAACTTGTTCTTTAAATACCCAAGGAAACCATTCTTTACTGATTTTAAAATTTAATTCTCCAATCCAATAAATTGTTCCTAAAATTGGTACTATTAAATCTTCTGTCCCACTGAATAACCAACAAGAAAAATTTGATAATTTATTTAAGTGTTCTTTGTAAAATTGTGTTGTGTCTCCAAATTTATATTTTATTGATTTACATTGATAAAAAGTTTTATTTATGTCTACTCCTAATTTTTCTTTTATTGTATTATTATTTAATAAATTTTCAATTGTTACATCCAAATTACAAGTATCATTTAATTTATTTTCTTTTTCTAATTTATCTTCTAATTTTCTATTTTTATTTAAAATTGAAATTTCTTCTTCAGTCAAATATCTTATTTTATCTATATTAGGTTGATTATAATGTCTCATTATAAGATCAAAATATGAATTTTTATTTAAATTACTTATATTATTTCTATCTAAAATACATTTATTATAAATTCCCATAAAAGAAATTCCTTTAATTAATTCTTGAATTTCTTTTTTAACCTCATTACAACTTTGATTAACCATTTTTATAGGTTCATCTGAATCATTAAGATAAATAAAATCATGAGTAGCATTAGAAAGATCTAAACTACTTATCTTTATTGGAAAATGAGGACATTTTTCTAAATAATCATTATAAAGATCTAAAGATATAATTCCATGTGCATAAATACTATCAACTATAAAAGCTTCATAATCATATTTTGATGAAGTATAAGGAGCACCAATTAAAATTCCTTTTAATTTAATATTATTTACTTCTTTATTATCAATTCCTTTGATTTGTTGAACTAAATAAGGAATATAAATTCCAGCGTATGAAGTTCCAGAAATGAATAAATCATTATTTTTATATTCTGAGAAAATTTCATAAAAATCTTTAAGAGCAAAATATAAATTATAAGCAGTATTTAAATCATCATTATGAATTTCTTCTTTAAATTTAGAAAAACCAACTTCAGCAGGATTATCAATAAATAAAATACTTGAATTTTTAACCCAGGAATATTTATTTAATTCAAGTTTACTATTTTCAGAAATAATTACAGGACCAACTTCAATAAATAAACCTATTAAAGAAGAACAACCAGGTCCTCCTTCTAGATACAATATTAATGGGTCTTTTTTTGGGTTATTTTGACTTGGAGTGAAAATATAGAATAATTCATTTTCTGAGATATTTGTTTTTAAATAACCTGAATATACTTCTCCTTCATATTTTATATTTCCTAATATTTCATAAAAATCTTTTATGAGGTGTTTTCTTGATGAAGGTTCTTCTTTTCCTTTTATTATTGTTATTATATTTAAAAGAAATAAAATTAATAATAATTGTTTAATCATTTTTTTTTTCTCTTAGTTAAATATTATTAAATATTTTTTTTTTTTTTTTTTTTTTTTTTTTTAATATTTTAATTTGAATTAATGTATTTATTTAAAATATTGAAAAATGCTTTATCTTTTATTTCATTTTTTTTATCTTCATTTTTTTTATTTTTGTCATTATGGTTTTTAGAGTTCTCATATATTTTATTTAAAAACATTTGAGTTTTTGTATATTTGATTCCATCATTTCCTGTGAATTCTAATCTAATTTTTGAAGTATGAATTGATTTGAAAAAAAATTTTGATTTAAGTAAAAGTTTCTTTTGATTTTTTGTTAAAGTTTTCTTTTTATTTTTTCCTCTTCTCATAAATTTTATGAAAATAGCAATAATAAATGATGTTAATGAAGTATATAAAATAATCCCTTTATTTTTTGGTTTTAAATTTTCAAAAAATTTCCTATATTTCAAAAATTGTAAATATAACCAAGCATTCATTTATAATTTATTTAAACTATATAAAAAAAATTTATAAAAATAATATAATAAAAATATATTTTTTCTAAATGTGTATTCAATAAAAAATATATATAATTTTTCATAATTTAATGAAATTACAATTATTCTATCTAATATTATTTAAAGTTACTTTATGTTTCATAAAAACTTACATTTATAATAAAAGAGTTAATCATATATGTACAACAAAATCACCAAATTATATATGTTTCATATGCCCAACTGAAGATTGTGATTCAGTTACTGTTTTATATTTTGATGAAAATGGAAATGTTAACCCAAATTATTATTCATTTAATCAAATAGATACAACTACTAATTTAAAATTCAAAATTAAAGAATATAAAACCAATATAATTCAAATAAGTGATAATCTATGGGTAGGTTGTGTTCCTATTAGAGTTTCAGGTTATGCTTTGTTAAAAATAATTTTAAATGAAGAAACTAAAGTTTTTACTCCTATAATTATATTTGATTTTACTTCATATACTCATTTTATAAATACAATAATATTATACGATCAAACTATTTTGTTTGGTCATGGAAAAAGATATAATGTATATGTCAATATTACATATTTTGATTATAATAATAATCAATTACATTTTAATCCATTATTCCAATCAACTCTATCTTCAAAAAATATAATAAATTGTGTACAATTTAAAATTAATGATGAAATAGGATGTTTTTTTGATAATGATACTAAAGCATATTTTGTATTTCTAAATAACATAGATAATATAATTCCAATAAATATACTTGATGGAAGTGAAGGTATTAAATATATAAAATATGATGAAGATACTATAATAATTTGTACTACATTTTTAATTAGTGACCGAATGTGTAAATATGCTTGTACTTTTGGCTATCATGAAGCAGGAAATTTTATTATCGATAATGATTTTAAAACTTTATTTGAAGTAGATAAAGGAAAAAATTCAACTAGTCCTATAATTATTCATAATTTTGATTTTCTTTTCAGTGATAATGATAAAAAAATTTTATTAGTTGCTGCAGGTCAATATGATGGTATATTTATAGGGAAATTTTTAATAGATAATAATTTTGAATTAATTGGTCGATCATCTTTTACTAAAATTCAATCAAATGAAAACAAAAAAATTTTAGTAAGATATATATTAAAACATTCTGATAAATTTGCTACAGTAACATTTATGGATTATTATAATAATTTATCACCTATGTATTTATATACTTTTCCAGTATGTTCAAACTTAATTCAATATGGAGAAATTAATAATAATTTAATATTTACACCAGAACAATTCAATCAGGATGAAACTTTTACAGAAATTGGAATATTAACATCTGATTTTGATTTTATTGTAACTGATACTGAAGGAAATACAATATCATTTACAACAAATACACCATATAATTTAAATGATTATTCACTTTCATTTACATCATCAACATTATCAAAATATTCATTCACATATTATTTACAAAACACAGAATCTCCAAATGATAGTTTAACATCAAATATATGTAAAGGAGAATTAATATTTTGTGAAACAAATTGTGGATCTTGTGAATTAGGAAGTTCATTATGTTTAACATGTAAAGAAGGATATTCATTTAAAGATGAATATAATGGTATTTGTATATCAGTTTTAGATATGCCAACAAATTATTATGAAGATACTTCACTTTCTCCAATTATATGGAAGAAATGTGATAATTTATGTTCAACATGTAATAAAGGTCCAAATAGTAAAAGTAATAATTGTATAACTTGTATTAATTCTTATTCTTTAATGGATGATTTTAATTGTATTTTAACTACATCTATGCCTGTAGGTTATTATTTAAATACTAGTATTAATAAGTTTATTAGTTGTAATTTTAATTTTAATTATTGTACAAAAGATTCTAAATGTGATAAAAATTATCCTTTATTAGTTATAGATATTGGACAATGTGTTCAAAAATGCGATTCAGTTGATTGTGATTATTGTACTTCTAATATTTTAATTAATATTGGTAATTATTGTCTTAATCCAACTGATAATAAAGATGGTTCTTATAATATAAATGCTGGTAATATGGATTATAATGAAGTTATGAAATTAATTAAAGAAGAGTATATGAATTTAAATAATTTTGTTTCAATTATTGAGGTTGGTGATTATGATATAATGGTTTATGATACATCTAAATCAAATTCAGAATTAGCAAAAATAAATTCAAATAATCAATTAACGAATATAAACTTATATGAATGCCAAACTAAATTAGAAAAATTATTCCCAACACCATTAACAATAATAAAAATAGATGAAAAAGATTCAACATCAATAACATCAACATGTACTTATTATGTATATGATAATGATGGTAATGAAATAGATATAAATAAATATTGTTTAGGAATTAAAATTTCAATAACATCACCAATTATAAATATAGATTCTTTTGATTATGCAACTGCACAACAGTTATCAAATTATGGTTATGATGTTTTTGATCCTAATAATGACTTTTTTAATAATATTTGTACAACTTATACAAATCAAAATGGAACTGATGTTACTTTAAAAGATAGGCAAAGAGATTATTATCAAAAGGTTGATTTTTGTGGTCAATGTTTTTATGATGGAATTAATTATGATGATAAAACTGTAAATTGTGTTTGTGAAATTGATGAGAATATGGAGCATAAATTTATTGATAAAGAATTTATGCAGGATTTAACAATTGAATTTAAACATATGTTTATAAGTGAAACATTTTATGTTGTTAGATGCTATAAATTAGTTTTCAATAAGAATTATTTTAAAAAAAATTATGGATGTTGGATTTTATTATTCTTAACACTTATTCATATTATTATTTTTATTTATTTCTTGATTGATGATTTAAAAATAATAAAAGCTACTCTTAAAAAAAATATTAAACCTCCACCAAATGAAGATAATTATGAAGAAAATGATGAAAATTCTAATATAAATAAAAATATTGATCTTTTCGAAGAAAAAGCTCCTCTAAATCCACCAATTAGAAATAATAAATATAATTTATCTGATGATGAAAATGATAATAAAATTGATACATCAATTAAAAATAAAATAAGAAAATTGACTACACATACAACAACACATAATAGTATTATAGAAAGAAATATCCATCATAAATTAACTCATTCATATTCAAATAATTCACTTGTAAATTCAAAAATAAATTATCAAAAAAGTAAATCAAAATTTCATAAAATAGAAATAAACAAATTAAAAAATTTTGATCAACATATAACATTAACAAATACAGATGTGAATTTAAATACAAATTCAGATAAAAATATTAAAAAAGTTGAAAAAATTGATTGTGATTATGATGTATTATGTTTTGAAGAAGCAGAAAAATATGATCATAGATCAACATCTGCTTTTTATTGGGATTATTTAAGTGATAAACAAAATATAATTAATATAATAATTGATAATTCAATTTTAGATATGACACATTTAAAATTGGATAGATATATAATTGCAATTTCTTTAGATTTTTTTTTTAATGCACTTTTTTTTACTGATAATTATATTTCTAAAAAATATGAAAATAATGGTGCTCTTTCTTTTTTTGTTGGTTTACCTAAAACAATATTTTCAAATATTATTGTTTTTATTATTTGTTTTATATTAGATTATTTATCAAGTAATAAAATAGAACAAATTATTAAAAATGAAAAATATTCAGAAGAATTTAAATTAATTGCTCATAAAATAATGAAATTATATAAAATTAAATTAGTAATTTATTTTATTTTATCGATGTTAATTATGTTTTTATCTTTTTATTTTGTAAGTGCATTTTGTGCTGTTTATCATAATATACAAAATGATTGGATTATTTCAGGATTAGAAAGTTGTGCTATATCTTTAATTTTTCCTTTTTTAACAGGAATTATCATTACTATTTTATGGAAAATTTCACTTTCTTATCAAAAAAAAAATTTATATAAAGTAACTAAGTGGTTAAAAACAATGTAATTGTCATTTTTTTATATTTATATTTATTTATATTTAATTTATATATTTTATGCATAAATTTTATAGTATTAAAAAGATATTATTATAAAAACAATAATTAAAAAATTAAAAATTATAAAAATTTTTTTGAAATATAAATTTAAATAATATGAAAAATTTTTACCAAACATTTTATTCATTTTCTGCAGAAAGAACAAATATTTCATCTCAATTAAGTACAAGAGGTAAAACAAGAAAAAATATAAATATATTAAAAAAGCATATTAGTCCACTTTTAAGTCCAGTTCAAAATAAAAAATATAGAAATAACGATAATTTAGAAAATTTTCACATAAATATTCTTAGAACAGAAGTATATGAAAATATAAGATATAAATTACTTTCTAATAATATTAAAAAAGAACCATTTCATTTACCAAATTTTATTAATTTATCAAATAAAGTAATTAATAGAATAAAAACTGAAAAAAATCAAAATACAAAATTATCATTTTTTAAACCTAACGATTCATTAATAACACTTTCAAATTTTCTGAAAAATAATCAAAAAATTAAAAATAAATGTCCAAATACACTTTTATTACAAAATCAAAAAAAAAAAATAATTCATAAAAGAAATCAAACATATGAGTTATCAAAAAAATTAAAAAATAAAATAAAATCAAAATCATATAGAAGAAATATTAGAGCAGAATCAATATCAGAATTTTATGATAAAACAAAAAAAAATGTTTATTCAAAATATATTAATTATCTTCAAAGAAAAGAAATTATAAAATTTAATGAAGGAACAATTACAAAAATTGAATTATTTAATGTTCAAATAGCTCATTTAGAAAATATGCTTTTTTTACTTAATTCATATATAAATGATGAAAAACAATATTTAATTTATTTGAAAAAAACTTTAAAAAAAGAAAAAGAATTATGTCTTGATTTAATTGAAAAAAAAAATGAATCTTTACATGAAACTTTTTTATTAAGACATAAGTTAGAAAAAATTCAAAGAACATTTGAAAAAAATTTCCATAATAAATTTTTTTTATTATGTGTTAAAAATGGAACAAATCAAATTGAACAATTTTTAGAGGAAGATAAAATTGATTATTTAAATGATAAAGATATTTTAGAACAATTATCAGATTTTTCTAATGTTAAAAGAAGAGTAAATGAAGAAATTTCCAAAAATGAAAATTTAACAAATGATGAACTTGAAATTTTAGTATTTGGAAGGAAAATATTTAATAATCCAAAACCAATTTTTTCATCTCCTGAAAGTTTTAAAATAAAATTAAGTTTAATTGAATCTAATATTCAAATTTCGCTTGATAAATATAATGAAGTACAAAATGAATTAGATGATATAAGGAATGAATATATGGAAAAAATTGATTTAATTCTAGAAGATAAAAAAATTGATGAATTTTATAAAAATGAATTAATATTAAATATTAATCATTTAAATGAATTAAAAATAAAACATAAATATCTCATCAATTATATTAGGAATATTCCTCAACAAAATAAAGATAATGAAATAAAAAATGTTGAAGAAAAAATCATAGATATATATTCTAAAATTGATGAAAAAGTACATTTTAAAAAAAGTGATTATTTAAAAGAGAAATATACAATTGTTACATATTTAAAAGATATTGAATGGTTATTAAATAAATTATTTAAATTTAAACATGAACAAATAAAAAATAATTTTGAAGCTTATTTAATTATAAAAAAAAAGATTGATAAGCAACATAGAATAGAAACAATTAAAGAACTTAAAGCAAAAGCAAAAAATGATTTAGAAGAAAAAATTAATAAAGTTTTAATTAAATCTTCAAAATTAATTATTAAATCAAATAGAAAAATAGAATATCGTCATGCATTATTCAATAAAAAAATAATAAAAAATCCAATTAATGATTATGATAATATATCTTTAACATATGAATAAATTTCTATATAATAATATATATATTTATTATATTTAAATACTTAATTTATATATGAGTTAAAAAAATTATCTTGTTAAAAAATATAATTTACTGAATTAACAGAAAAAATTAAATAAAAAAAAAAAAATAAAAATTTCAATCCAAAAAATAAAAACATAATATCAAAGGAAAAAAAAATTAAAAAAAAATGATCAGCAAATCTCATTTCATAGGAGAGCATATTGCCAACATAAACCAAAGTTACAACTTCATAAAAGAACTAGGTCAAGGTTCCTATGGTCATGTCCTCCGTGTGCAATCAATAGCAACAGGTGCAATATATGCATGTAAAAAAATGAACAAACGTAAAATAACAAATAAAGCTCGTTTCAAAACAGAAATAGATCTCCTTAGAGCAACAGATCATCCGAACATAATAAAACTTTATGACATATTCGAAGACAATATTTTCATATATTTAATAATGGAAGAATGTACAGGAGGTGAATTTTTTGATAGATTAGCTAAAAAAGCAAAACAAAATAAAATGTATACAGAAAAAGATGCAGCTCGTATTTTAAAGGAAATATTACAAGCTGTTAATTATTTACATGCACATGGTGTTTGTCATCGTGATTTAAAACCAGAAAATATTTTATTTAGTACAATTGCTGAAGATTCACAAGTTAAATTAATAGATTTTGGATTGAGTAAAGTTTTTGATGGGGAAAATAATACTATGAAAGGTGCAGTTGGTACTACATTTTATATGGCACCTGAAGTTATTACTGGTAAATATAATGAAAAATGTGATATTTGGGCTGTTGGTGTTATTATGTATATAATGCTTTGTGGGAAACCACCTTTTTATAGTAATGATGAAGAAGAATTAAAACAAAAAATTTGTTCTATGAAATATGATATGAATTATAAAGAATTTGAATCTGTTAGTCAAGATGCTAAAGATATTATTAAAAGCATTTTAGTACCTATGGATCAAAGATTATCTGCAGCTGAACTTTTAGAAACGAAATGGATTAAGGATAATGCACCTAATGCAAAGAAAAATGGTATTAAAGTTGATTGGGTTCATGTAAGAGATTATTCACATTTGAATTTAATGCAGAAAAGTGTTATTAATTTTACTGCTTTTCATTTAAATGAAGAAGAAACTATGAAATTTGTAGAAATGTTTAAGAGCTTAGATGAAAATAATGATGGAGTTTTATCAATGGAAGAAATTAGGAAAGGTGTTGAAGAATGTAAATTTGATGGGAAAATTACTGGTGATGATGTTGTTAATATGTTTAATGAAATGGATATTGATAAAAATGGTTTAGTTAATTATACTGAATTTGTTTCTGCATTAATGGATTTTAGAAAAATGATTAAGAAAGAACAATTACTTGAATGTTTTAAAAGTTATGATACTGATGGTTCTGGAAAAATTTCTTTTGAAGAATTTTGTGATATGATTAAACCACAGAATGAAAAGGAAAAAAAAGAATTACAGGATTTGTATAATAAATTTGATGATAATGGTGATGGAGAAATTGATTTTGATGAATTTGTTAATGGATTTAATAAAATGTGAGATATTATTGATTCTTTCGGATTTTTTATTTTATTTTTTTTTTTGGATTTTTTAATTATTTTTCTATATTAAATTGATAGTGATAATTTTATAAGTTTAATTTTAATGCATTATATTGACATGAAAAATTAAGAATTTTATTTTTTTTATTATATAATTAATGAGAATTTTATTAGTATATAAATATATGATAATTAAGGCATTTTATTTGTTATATGAATAATTTTTTGTAATATAATAAAAAATATATTTTTAATCTTTTTACATTTTATTTATTAATTTTTTTTCTTTTATTATTTGTGCTTCAATACATTTAACTTTTTTTTCATTCAATAAAATACATGTAATAAAAACAGTTTTAAATTGTAATCTTTCTAATAATATTTTAATTATATATTTTTCATTTAATAATACTTGATTTTTATATATTATTGAAAAAGAAATATGTCTAAAAAAGGAATTAGTAGAATAATATAAACATAAATTAATTAAATTATCAAAAGTTAAAGTAATTGAACCTCCGTGAACTATATTTAAAAAATTAGCATATTTTTCATTAGGAATAAATTGAAATTCAAATTGAATTTCATTATCATTTATTTTTTCAATTCTTTTAATATTATAAAAATCTATAAAATTTTCAATAAAAAATTTAGAACATACCAAATTACTTTTTTCTTTAATAAATTTTTCAAAATTAATATTTTTTTCCATATAAAAGAAATAAATATTAATTAAAATTAAATTGGTTTATTTAAATGAAAATATATTATCATATATATACAAATAAATTATTTGAAAAAATATTATTAAATAAAAAAAAAGTAAAAGTTAAATATAAATAGAAGTATCAACCCTATTTATAATTTCATTTAAAAAAGTTTTATAATCAACTTCTCCATTTCTCTTTTTATCTAATCTAATAAACAACAAATCAATTTCTTTAGGCAAATATTTAATATCACTATCATAGAAAAAATATTTTAAATCCATAATACCAAAATACCCTTTATCATCTTTATCAATTTTCCTATAAAATCTTTTAAAATCTAAATTAAAATTTTTATTTAATTTATGTCTTTCTTCTTCAATTTTACATTCAGACTTAATCATAATATTTAAAACATTTTTTAAATAAGGTAAAGTAGCCTCAGTTAAAAAATAACCTTTATTAAACTTTTCTAAAAAAGGTAAAGGTGTTCTTTTTTCCATATTATATCTAAATTCTCTTTCAAAAGGAATAAACATATCAAAAAAATCTTCAAATTCAAGTACTCCATTATTATTTAAATCATATTTCATTAAAAGTAATTTTATTTCTGAATTAGTAGTAAATATTTTTAATTTTGATAAACCAATTACTAAATCTTTTTCTGTTACATATTCAAAATGTTTTGGTTCAAAAAAACGAAATACATCATCTATGTTAAAATCTGCTCTTTTTGATAATTCTATTTTTGCTTTTTCAATTTGTAATTCACATATCATTATTAATTTTAAAAATTGTATTATTCTTTCCGAATTTACATCTATTGAATTTTCACTTATGTTATATTCTACTTTGAAATTATTTGATAAATTTTGATTATTGTTTTTATTTTTATATTGTAATTGTTTCCTTTCAGGAATTTGAGTTAATATTAAATTATCTGATATTATTTTTTTGGTAATTTCATTTTTTTGATTTTTTTGCTCTTCATTATTATTATTTGAATAATATATTGTTGAAAAATTTGTATCTGTAAAAATATTATGAGGTGATTTTGTACTAATATTAATATAATCTTCATTAAATGATAATTGATTTTTTAAATAATTAAAACAAGGATAACAAAGTTCAATTCCAAAAATTTTTTGAATATCTTCCATTGTAATATGTAAATTTTTATCAACATCACATCTTTTTAATATTCTCATAATATCATCATCATTAAAATTAATATCATGATTTTTTAAAAATTTACTTAAAGTGACTTGTGATATTTCATTTGATTCATTTTTTAATAAATAAAACATATCAAATATACTAAAATCTTTTCTTTCTTTTATATCATTTATTAAAAATTCTAAATTTCTAACTAAATTAATTTCTTTTTCAAAAAGTCTACAAAGAGCATATTCAATTTGATAAGAAATTTTAAAATCAGAATCAAGTAAATTTTCATTTTTATTTAAAAGAATTTTTTCATTATCATTTTCAATTATAATATTAAGAAATTGTGAATAATTTAAACTTTTTTTTGAATTTGAATCATAAAATGTTATTATAAATTTTGCTTCATTAATAGTACAATATATTTGATTTGATTGAAAAAAATCAATTAAATTACTTTCTGTTATATAATTTGTATTATCATTATCAATTCTTTTAAAAATTTTATACGGGTTAAAATTTTCCATTTGATTTAAATTTTTTCTTGCTATTTCACATTTGCATTCTGCTTCACTTATAATCATAAATATTTTACATATATCCTCCTCTGTTTCATAAGATAACATTTTTTAAAATTTATTATATTATTAAATTTAATTTTTACTAGATTAATTTAAATAATATAAATTATAATTTGTAAAAATTTATTTATCTTTTATTGTAATATTAA
>Ga0256407_10003576_pt1 | contig 27401 bp, 16 predicted proteins | sample RumenRJG_04DNA_FD_193489 | JGI IMG/M metagenome (GOLD analysis project Ga0256407, IMG submission 193489) | Bovine rumen microbial communities from Lethbridge, Alberta, Canada - RJG_04 | ecosystem: Host-associated > Mammals > Digestive system > Stomach > Rumen | place: Canada: Alberta... | reverse complement strand
TTATTGTGATTATTCTGCAAAAGGTCGTCCACAGATTCTGACTTTCCCAACTTGCCCACATTGCCTTCATCAGCTTTCAAAATCACAGCTCACATCATTCAGCACACGGGGAAACCAATCTTTCTTCAACTTAATTAAATCTCAGTTTCTATCACAACCACCGGTTGCTGGAAAAACAGACAAACCGGACACCCTTCCTAATGAAGGGAGAAAAGTACTTCTGTTTTCTGACAGCCGACAGAGAGCGGCAAAGCTGGCACGAGATATGTCAGAAGCATCAGACGATACAGCGGCACGGCAACTGTTTGCTCTTGCAATAAATAGTATGGAACAATCTACTAAAGAGCGTTCCATGAATGATCTTTATGATTATTTCTGCCTTGCGGCGGCTTTAAATCATGTTCAAATCTTTCATGAGCCAGAAAGGAAGAAGTTTTCTGAAGATTGCAATACTGCGCTTGGAAGCTATGAGCGGAGTAGACGCAGAGGCCGGGAGTATGAGCCTCGATTTGGTATATCAAATGCTCCTATCCAAATGCAAAAACATCTCCTCCGCTTGTTCTGCGGAGGTTATAACACGTTACAAGATTCTGCAATATCCTGGATAGAACCCACAGATAGTGCGCTGCTTGATGCAATAGATATACTTGAGGAGCGCGGAATAGAGATAACTGAAGAAGATTTCATTTCGTTTTTTAACGCGTGGATTCTGAACATTCTTGATTCCGCCGTTGCGTTAGGACAGACTATTTCTGATCTGGTACGCTATGATGTGCGGGCAAACTATGGCGGGTACGGATTGGATAGGAACTGGTCTTTTTCAAAAAACATAAAGGATATCTGTGGTTGGAATGATCGCTCCGAGGATATGGCGATATGGAGAGATGTGCTTCGCGCCGTTTTCCTGGATGCAGCCCAGCCAGACAATGGGAAGCTGTACGTTGATCTAACTCGTATCAAGCCTCGCTTTGATCCTGAGCACGTTTGGTTTCGCTGTGAGCAATGCTCCGAGCTGACACCGTTTCTGTTGCACGAAAAATGTCCAAGTTGTGGGTCAAATAAGATTCACTGCATGGGCGCAGAAGAATTACGTTCTCTAGATTTCTGGAGAAAGCCAATAGAAGATGCACTTCACGGAGATAAAATTCGCGTTATTGATACGGAGGAGCATACAGCTCAATTATCACATAAAGACCAACGAGATAATCTATGGTCCAAAACAGAGGAATATGAGCTTCGCTTTCAGGACATGATTCAAGACGGCGAAAGCCCTGTAGATATTCTGAGTAGTACCACGACCATGGAGGTAGGCATAGATATTGGCTCTCTGGTTGCTGTTGGACTTCGTAATATCCCCCCTATGCGTGAAAACTATCAGCAAAGAGCAGGCCGTGCTGGCAGACGAGGTTCAAGCTTATCCACTATAGTAACATTTTGTGAAGATGGGCCACATGATACCTTGTACTTTTCTGATCCTGTCCCCATGTTTCGCGGCGATCCAAGAAGACCGTGGATCGATATTTCCAGTGAAAAATTGATTCAGAGACATTTAAGTATGGTTCTGCTTCAGTCGTATCTAAAGAGCTGTGGTGATAGTATGGACAGGATACCAACTGCAAAATTTGTGGACAAAATGCTGCCTGAATTTCTGGAGTATTTAGAAAACGTTAAGTCTGTACAGGATAGCATCTTAATTCCACATGAAGTTCAGAACTTCGATTTTCACGTATGTAAGCAGGAACTGATAAGTGCGTTAAAAATGCTCAAGGAGAAACGGGATGCTCATCCTGAACTTTACGGTGTGTTGGACAGTGGAAAACTTGCTGATGATGCAAAAGCCCTTCTCGATGCGCTTTACGAAGAAGGCGTAATACCAACATATTCTTTCCCCAAAAATGTTGTGAGTACATATATCCTGAACAACGAAGGGAAACTGGACTATCAGGTAGAGAGAGGGCTTGATGTTGCCATTGGCGAGTATGCACCAGGACGCGCTATTGTTGTAGACAAGCGTACTTATCAGATTGGCGGCCTGTACTATCCGGGGAGTGAGCGTAGAAATGGCCGTGCTGCGATGCCGGCGCGGGCGTTTATTGACGATCCCAACTATCTAAAGGATATACAAACCTGTACAGAGTGTGGATGGTTTGGCTTGGATGAGGATCATGTTGACACTTGCCCGTTCTGCGGTAATGTGGATTTGAAGTATACAAGGCAGATGCTTCGCCCATGGGGATTTGCACCCAGAAACGGCGAAGCAATACCTGATGCACAACTATCCGAAGAATATACTGCAGTTCAACAGCCTCTATATTCAACACTTCCCGATGCAGATGAGATGCAGGCAATACCTGGTTGGAAATATGTAAGGATTGCATCTCGAAAAAACCAACGGATTATTATGATGAATAAAGGCGCAGAAGATCATGGCTTTATGATTTGCAGAGACTGTGGTGCAGCTTTTCCGGGGAATGACGCTTCAGTGCTGGATGATATTCGCCGGCCATATAAAAGTAAATACCTCCGTACTCCGTGCCGACACACGAACACATTAAATGCAAATCTTGGATATGATTTTGTTACTGATATGCTCGTCCTGGAATTTGCTTTAGACGACAATGTTATTGATACTCATCGAAAAGATAATCCGTGGCTCAGCCGTGCGGCGCAGTCTTTTGCGGAAGCTTTGCGCTTAACTGCCAGCAAGGAATTGGACATTGAATTCACTGAACTTGTTACAGGGTATCGTCTGAGGAGCAATTCTTCTGGTTCTTTTCTTGACGTTTATTTATATGATAGCTTGTCGAGTGGCGCAGGGTATGCTGTCAGCGTAGCAGAAGATATACAGAATCTATTAGCTGGTGTCGAGGGGGTACTTATAAACTGTGACTGTGAAAATGCCTGTCATAAGTGCTTGAAGCATTATCGTAACCAGTATGTTCATGGTATGCTTGATCGCACTGCTGCTGCCCAATTATTGAGGTGGGGAAGAGATGGAGCAATTGCTCCGTTATTGTCTGTTTCACGTCAAAAAGACTTGCTTCTTCCTTTAAGCCGCATACTGGAGGAATCTAAGTGCCCCATATTTGTCTCTGATGATATTATTACTTCAAAAAAAGGGGGGAAGGAAAAACAAATTGTAGTATATCCGGCCATGTGGGTTGAGCCTCACAATAATGGGACGGTTTATGTAAGTGATGCATACTTAAAATATGCAAAACCTTATGCAGTTCGTAAAATTGAGCATGAGATGAGTTAGCCAGTAGCTTCTTTTTAAGCCAATTTATTATGCGATTACCCGCCTTACCAAAACGGTAGGGCGGGTAATTTATTTGAGATTATGATTCATCTGGGAATAGGGAGCTCCTCTGCGACAGCGAGAAGCTTGCCGATCAGTTGCCCCCTTTGCTTTATCCAATAATCATAGTCACAGACGATAATAAGATTCTTCTTCGCACGACTAACAGCAGTGTTAATGACCTTTTTTCCGTCGCTTGCGGGATTTAATGAATTTGTAAAAAACTTATCCGTCGTGTCTGTTACGCTAAGAAGAATGTTATTCCATTCTCGCCCCTGAGACTGGTGAACTGTAATTATACAATCAAGTGGAAATTGATTTCTTTTTGCTATCTGCTTTAACAAAGCCACTTGATTCTTATAAGGAGCAATTATACCAGTAGACCCATATTTTCCATTATATTGCTTAAGAAAGGCTTCTATGGCATCACACTCGGAGGAACTAACTCGACTTTGCTTTTCTGGGCGTTTAGGTGCGTTAATATAAAAAATCTTGGTGTTTTTCCCATCGTTTCCATGAAAACTCCTGTCGTACACGTCATCGGCGAGAACGCGGGCTAACCTTTCTCCGAAACGATAAGAGTTAACTAAGTCATACTTGACCATAGTTCTAAAAGGAACACGCGCTTTGTTTAGATAGTCTTGACAGAGCAGCTCTGGAGATTCTGAAAAAATGTTTTCCAAGGCCAAGGAAGACTGCGCCCAAAGTGCAAGAAGATGGTAATCTTCAGTTGCAATGATACGATCATCTGCCTCACACACAGGTGGAAGTTGCATGTGATCGCCCAAAAACGTAAGCCGATCGCTATACGCGGTCAACGTTGCGGCTTTGATTAGCGAGCTGTAACCTGCTTCGTCCGAAAAAACATGAGCAAAATGGTTTTCTTCGGAGATAGGAAGTCGGTTAAGACAAACATCAATTGTGCAGGCAATTACTAGGCTTTCCTTAGTTCGTTTGTTGACATCATTTTGCTCAAGATCATTTTTCCTATGCTCATAAAATTGTATTTGCTGGCTGATTTGGTGACGCTCTTCTTCAAAGAAAAGTTCTGATTTATCTAATACAGATGTATATTTAGCACGCTCGCTGAGTAGCTCCTGCATTGTATCATCATAAATGCATTTTAATTTGTGAAGATCAACCTCGGCGGAGGTTTCTTTAACTACCGACACCGACTGTTTTAATTCAGGAGAAAACGCAAGGTCAGCGGAAAACTCATACAGCAAATTTTCAAATTCCAATTTTTTCTCCGATAAATCATGCTGAAGCTGTTCTTTCTTATCTATAAGTGAAGCTAACTCAGCTTTCAGGGGAGACTCTTTCTCCTCATAATAGCGAGCCTTCTCTAATGCTTCATCTATCCTTTGCTTCTGTTCTTCTTTGTTAAACCAAGAAAGTGCAATATATATCGGATTTTGCAACCTTTTCAGCAAATCTTGCGCCTGATTATTGAAAAAGCCATAGTTATTTCTGACTTCCTCCAGCTTTTTCTTACTATCGGAAATATCGGCTGATACCTGTCCAATTGAATCTCGAAGTGACGTTATTACTTGCTTTTTCTCAAGTAATTGAGACGTATAATGTTCGATACTGACTTTTGCTTTTTCAAATGTTTCAAATCTTTCTTTATACTGGATATACTCCTTGTATAGCCTCTTTGATTGTACATTTTCAGAGAGAGCCATCATCAAAGAAGAAAGATGATCCTGTATTTCTGCAATTACTTTGCTATATTCGGTATCTTCACATACTCCCGGATATTTTTCTACAAAATTCGTGCTAGCAGTGCCGAGGCGAATAACCAACTTGTTGTAATCTAACCCAGCCTCTTCCAAGACAGGAAGAAGTCCATGTAAGGTTTGCTCAACAGCATTATTTGTAGGCGCAGTAACAAGTACTTTCTTCCCTTCTTGAATATATGATAAAACAGTTCTTGCAAGAACAAATTGAGTTTTTCCTGTCCCTGGTGCTCCCCAAACATATGAAAAAGGGTGAGATAAGACGCCTGCTATTGCCGTCATCTGATCGGCTGATGGTATGCTTTTCAGTGTGCAATCTGCAAGCGAAACAAGCTGCTGCCCTTTGGGGAGCATCACCGCACCCCCAAATTGCTTATACCATGCTTCAACTCTGCGAACAAGAAACTTTAAATCAGAAAAAACGCTTACAGATTCGGGATTACAGTGATCAAATACGCCGAGCGTTTTCTCGTTCAAGCTTACTTTTAATCTACGTCGGTAGGCATCAAATGTAAGTGGTTTGATCTGTTCATCGCTGTACTCATAATTCTCAATACGAATCTGAAGCCCATCTAAGTTTCTGGGGCGTTGCTCAAGATAAAGCCAATATTCGTTTTTCTTAAATGCGTTATCACTCGGCAGAATACGCAAAACACGATAAGTAACCAGACCACCGCCGTTTTTTTCGAGATAATCGTAGTATAAATGTGCACTTTCGATAGCTGCCTCTTGAAATGTCATCTGTTACTCACCACCGTTGTCTGTTCTTATAGGTTCTGAACCAGGTCACAGAACATTTTGATAATGGAAGAAGATGGTAAATCAACCCATTTTAGATACCAATAATATACAAGCTTTATAATCAGGCGTCAAGCAAGTAGATAGATGGTTCTCAAAGGTATGTCTTTTGCAAACGACTGGAGTGCCCCGTAGATTGATAGGCAGATTATCAATCTGCACCTCTGCTTTGTTTTATAACTGCGAGGGAAACCTGGCTTGTTTTAACGTGCTATCTGTCAGGCAAAGAAAGCATGATAGGAAAAATGATATAATTACACTGTAAAAATTTTACGTATTGTGCTATGATTATACTGTTGAAGTTTATCAATCTTTGTAGTTAATAGGAGAAAACACTATGCTGCACGATGGACTTTACGAGCAGATTATCAGCAAAGGATTGGATAGTGAGCTTGTTAGTACCGACAAGCTCAGCCAGACTGCGCCCATTGATACTGCCGAAGCGTCCAAAGCGCTGGCGAAGTATGTGGCCGAGGTGGTCGAGCGTGGCCTGGACAACCTCCTAGACAAAGGCGGCGATCTGAATGCACAGGTCGCATTAGCCAATCAAATCATCACCACAATTCAATCTGAAACAAAAGAAGCTGACTTCGATACGCTCTCGGTTGCAGAGCGCGCGGAGCAGCTTCTTGCGCTTTTTGATCGGCAAAACAGCATCTGGGCATTGGATGAGAAGGCACAGGTTGTCAGACCGGAGACTTCCCTTGCACAGTCCAGCCTTTTTACCGGCGCTGTTCACGAGCCGCAGATGTACACTGAGCTCAAGAAAGAAATCGTGTCCTGCAACCGAATCGACATGCTGGTTTCTTTTATCAAGTGGAGCGGCCTGCGCCTCATCATGGATGAACTGAGGGCTTTTACGCAGAATGGCGGCGAGCTGCGGATCATCACAACTTCTTACATGGGTGCAACCGATGTGAAGGCGATTGAGGAGCTGCACAAACTCCCCAATGCACAGATCAAAGTTAGCTACAATACCAAGATCACCCGCCTCCATGCGAAGGCATATATCTTCTACCGGGACACCGGCTTCACGACAGCCTATGTGGGCTCATCCAACCTTTCCAATGCCGCCCTGACCAGCGGCCTCGAATGGAATACAAAGATCACGAAGAAGGATCTGCCGGAGACCATCGACAAAATAGCGGCTACCTTTGAGTTTTACTGGAACGACAAGGAGTTCGAATACTACGATGAAGGACAGCGGGAGCGGCTTGCCCGCGCGCTGCAGGCGGAAAAATACTACGACAGCAATAACCCGGAAATTTATACCATGGATATCCGGCCATACTCGTATCAACAGGAAATCCTGGATAAGCTGGAGGCAGAGCGCACCGTCCGTGGTTATACTCGCAATCTTGTGGTTGCCGCAACCGGAACGGGAAAAACAGTCATTTCTGCACTGGACTATAAATCATTCCAGAAAAAGAATCCAGGCAAACCCTGCCGCCTGCTGTTTGTTGCCCACCGGGAGGAGATACTCAAACAGAGCGTGTATACTTTTCGGGCAGTATTAAAAGATACGAACTTCGGGGATATGTTTGTCGGTAGCTATCGACCCGACAGCATCGACCATCTTTTCATATCTATCCAGACCTTCAATTCGCAGGACTTTACCGCGAAGACCTCTCCGGATTTCTATGATTACATTATCGTGGACGAGTTCCACCATGCGGCGGCACCCACTTACCAGAAATTGCTGGAATACTACCAGCCGAAGATCCTGCTTGGCCTGACCGCTACACCGGAACGAATGGACGGCAAAAGCGTTCTCGGTTATTTCAATAATCGTATCGCAGCTGAGATCCGTTTGCCGGAAGCCATCGACCGCAAGCTCCTGTGCCCTTTCCAGTATTTCGGCGTGACCGACACGGTGGATCTGGATAAGCTGAAATGGTCTGCAGGCGGCTATGATAAATCCGAGCTGTCCAAGATTTACACGCTCAGCGGTATGATGGCTGAGCGGCGTGCGGATTTGGTTGTATCTTCGCTGCTGAAATACGTGACAGACATCGACGATGTAAAAGGCCTGGGATTCTGCGTAACAGTGGATCACGCGGAGTTTATGTGCCGTTATTTTAATGAACATGGGATTCCGTCCATGTTCCTGACCGGTAAGTCTCCAGATGAAGAACGCCGCAGCGCGAAGGATAGTCTCGTTTCCGGCAAGGTGCGCTTTATCTTCGTCGTGGATATCTATAACGAAGGCGTGGACATTCCGGAGGTTAACACCGTCCTGTTCCTTAGACCGACGGAATCGCTGACCATTTTCTTACAGCAGCTGGGCCGCGGCCTGCGACTGGCAGAGGATAAAGAGTGCCTGACAGTTCTCGACTTCATCGGCCAGGCAAACAGAAAGTATAACTTTGAGGACAAGTTTGCCGCGCTTCTCTCCAATACCACGCGAAGCGTGACCCGGGAGATCAAGGACGGCTTTGTGTCTGCGCCCAAGGGCTGCTATATCCAACTGGAGAAAAAGGCGGCCAAGTATATACTGGATAACATCCGGGCCTCCTATGGCAATACCGCTGGCCTGGTAACGAGAGTGGCTTCTTTTGAGGAAGATACCGGCATGAAGCTCAGCCTTGCCAACTTCTTGGACTATTATCATCTTGATCCGCGAAGCATCTATAAGTTTGCCACGTTCTCCCGGCTGTGCGCCCGGGCCGATGTGATCGACGATTTCAGCGAGCCGTTGGAGGAAACGCTGACGAAAGCACTGGCAAGATTGGCGGTAATTGATTCCCGGCGTTGGATCTCTTTCCTGTTGGATTTGCTGCCGCGTTTGGACAATGTCGACTTTGATAAGCTGACCATGATCGAAAAACGGATGCTCCAGATGTTTTATATTACGGTTTGGGGCAAGGCCGCCGAAGATTGGAACAGCGACGAGGTTCTGGAGAATCTCTATGCCCTGGCAGACAGCCCTGTGCTGCTGGGCGAGATTATCGATCTGCTGAAATATCAATACGATCGTATCGACTTCATTGATGCACCGGTGGATGTGGGCTTTGACTGCCCACTGGATCTGCACTGCACATATACGCGCGATCAACTGTTGGTGGCACTGGACTTTATGAAGCCTGCGACTGTGCGTGAGGGCGTGAAGTGGCTGCCGGAGCAGAAGCTGGACGTGTTCTTCGTCACGCTAAATAAGGCGGATAAGGACTATTCTCCCACGACCATGTACAACGACTATTCGATCAATGAGTGGCTGTTCCACTGGCAGAGTCAGAGCACCACGGCGGAGCATTCCTCCACTGGCCAGCGGTATATTCATCACAAAGAGCAGGGCAGCCGTGTGCTGCTGTTCGTCCGTGAGTTTAAGGCCGACCGGATCACCAACGGCGCGGAGGCTTACACCTATCTCGGCACAGCCAACTATGTAAAACACGAGGGCGAAAAGCCCATGAATATTACTTGGGAACTGGATGCGCCAATCCCGGCGAAGTATTTGAAGAAGACAAATAAGTTAGTGGTTGGGTAAGATGGAGATAAAGAACGATCAAATATATAGACGTGCATCAACAATTCTACAATCTCTATATGGAGAAGATGCGCAGTTTCGTGACGGCCAATATGAGGCTATTGAGGCCACCCTCCTTAATCACAGGACGCTGGTTGTTCAGCGTACCGGTTGGGGGAAAAGCCTTGTCTATTTCGCTTGTACAAAGCTTTTGCGAGAAAGCGGAAAAGGCGTAACATTGGTGGTAAGCCCTTTGTTGGTTTTAATGCAAAACCAAATGGAAGCTGCAGAGCGAATGCGTTTGCGCTGTGAAGCATTAAATAGTACCACAAAAGATAGACGCCAGGATATTCTTCAAGCGATCAAGGATGGAGTGGTGGATCTGGTTCTTGTGACTCCGGAGACGTTATTTCGAGAGGATATACAGGCTGTGCTGCCTCAAATCAAAATAGGCCTGTTTGTGATCGATGAGGCACATTGTATTTCCGACTGGGGTCATGATTTTCGTCTGGAATACAGCAGGCTTAAGGAGGTTCTGCATCGTCTGCCTGCTAATGTTCCCGTTCTTGCTACGACGGCTACGGCGAATAATCGTGTCATTGCGGATCTTGAAGCCCAGTTAGGCGAGCATGTTTTTGTGTCTCGCGGCCCATTGTCGCGTGATTCACTTTGGATCCAGGTTTTGCGCCTGCAAAAAAAGGCTGAACGCTATGCTTGGATCCTGGAGAACATCAACAAGCTGCCGGGCAGTGGGATCATTTACTGTTTGACACAGCGTGACTGTGATTATTTGGCAGATTTTATGAGACAGAACGGGATTTCTGCTTTGTCATATTATTCCCGCGACGGAGAAGAGGATGAGAAAAACCGAGTCGCTGAGGAAGCACTGAAACACAATAAAATCAAGGTGCTTGTTGCTACAGTAAAACTGGGAATGGGTTATGATAAGGGCGATATATCGTTTGTTATCCATTTTCAGATGCCGTCTAACATCGTCTCTTATTACCAACAGATAGGGCGCGCAGGAAGAAACATTGAGAGAGCCTTTGTTTTCCTTATGACAGGGCAGGAAGATGAAGAGATCCTGAATTATTTTATCCAGACCGCTTTCCCGACAAGGGAAGAAACGGAACAAATACTTGCCTGCATTCGGAATCGGGAAGGAATGAGTCGTGCAGGTTTGGAATCCAGTTTGAATATCAAACGAGCCCGTATCGAGAAGGTTCTCACATTTTTGATGAACGATGGCTTTATCTATAAGGAAAAATCAAAATACTACATCTCTCCTAAGCCTTTTTTATATAATGAGGAGCATTATTCAGCGGTCACCAAGATACGATATCAAGAAATAGAGCAGATGAAGGCATTGACACAAACAAAGGAGTGTTATAGCCGATTTATTGTAAGAGCGTTGGACGATCATACAGCATCCGATTGCGGTCATTGCGCGAATTGTCTTGGGCATCCATTACTTCCGGAAAATGTATCTTTTGAAAACAGAGAGAAAGCCTCGGCGTATGTCAATGGTATGGTTCTCCCTATTGAACCCAGGAAACAATGGGTTTCCTCTGATGTAACAGGCGGCGGAAAAATCAAATTTGTCAACCAACCCGGAATCTGTCTTTCTCGTTACGGAGACCCAGGCTACGGCGAGTTAGTCAGTCGGGATAAGTATTCCAAGCAGAAACGGTTCTGTGACGAACTGGTTGGGCGGAGTGCAGAGGTTCTCCGTCCGTTGATTCGAGAAAAAGGGATCACACATATAACCTCCATACCGTCCTTGCGCAGCAAACTGGTTCCTGATTTTGCAATGCGGTTGGCGGAGAGCTGTAAGCTCCCATGTATTGAACTGCTGCAGAAATCTCCGGCTGCTCCGCAGAAACGTATGGAAAACAGCGCTCATCAATGTGCCAATGCTTTTCGCTCCTTCTCAGTAATAGAGAATGTGGTAATTCCGGAAAAAGTGTTGCTGGTTGATGATGTTGTAGATTCCAGATGGACATTGACTGTTTGCGGATATCGTCTCATGGAGAACGGCTGCTCTGAAGTATATCCGTATGCGTTGGCTGACAGCAGTCAGAAAGAAGGTTGATTTATGAATGACAGATCAATGACGATTGCCATCCTGTGCAGTCATCTGTGCGTGGGAGAAGGAATCTCTCCCCTTGAGCCGAAGGAATATAGCACTTTTGCGGCCGAGCTGGGAAAAAAGCAAATAAATCCGGAAGATTTGCTTTCCTTTTCGCGGCAGGACTTTTTGCAGAAGCTGAATCTGTCAGAGAATCAGGCAGAACGGATCTTACGTCTAATGGACCGTAGTGGCAGCTTAAGCTTTGAGATCAGCAAATATGAGGGGATGGGGATAAGTCTTCTCACAAGAGCTGATCCTACCTACCCGAAAAAACTAAAGACAAAATTAAAAAATTCGTGTCCTCCTCTTTTTTACACAGCTGGGGACCTCTCGCTGTTGGAACGAGAGGCAATAGGATATGTAGGTTCCCGTTCGATCAGTGACAATGATATTGCATTTGCTCGTGCTACCGTCCGGAAAACGGTGGAGAAAGGTTACGCAGTGGTTTCTGGCGGTGCGAAAGGAAGCGATAGTGTGGCAGAAGAGGAAGCGTTGACCGCAGGCGGCGCAGCAATTGCTTTTCTTTCGGATTCCTTGCTTAGAAAGATAAGAAATAAAAAGACGATTCAAGCTGTGCAGCAAGGATCGCTTGTACTTCTGTCTGTAGTAAAGCCTGACGCGGGTTTTAATACCGGTATTGCCATGATGCGTAACAAGTACATTTATGCACAATCAGAAGCGACCATCGTGATTAAAGCTGATTATGAAAAAGGCGGTACATGGAATGGAGCAATAGAAAACCTTAACAATAAATGGGCTCTTCCTTTGTGCTGGAATCATATATCCTATCCGGGTAATAAAGCGCTGATAGAAAAAGGTTCAATCCCGATCGGGGAAGAGTGGGATGGAAACCTGGCGGTATTTATAGAAAAAGTAAATCAAGAGAAGACAGAGCAATTAAGCATCTTTGATCTATAAATAGCTTAATTACACGAAAAATGGCTCTACTAAGAAGGTGAATTGACGATGGCGTTATCATATAACAAACTTGTCCGCGATCGCATACCCGAGATTATTGAATCTACGGGTAAACGCTGCACCACTGAAATTCTATCTGCCGAAGACTATCTCCGCATGATTGATGCAAAGCTGGATGAAGAGCTTGCGGAATACCACAAGGATCAAAACATCGAGGAATTAGCTGATCTTCTGGAAGTAATCCGGGCGGCGGTGATAGCTCGCGGTTATACAATAGAGGATTTAGAACGAGTGCGTGCAGAAAAGGCAGCGAAACGCGGCGGTTTTGAGAAGCGGATTTTGCTGAAGGAAGTATACGAGTAATTGAAAACCATGGATTTGAGCGAAAAGATAAGAGCTCTCTATGCAATTGTCAATGACCTGGAGACGGCTTATCCGGGCAGGAGATTTACGCTGGATGGACATATGATCGGCAGCATTGGAGAAGTAATTGCTACTGAGGCATTTGGCCTGAATTTGTTGCCTAACTCCACTCCTGAACATGATGCCACAGCCTGTGACGGCAGGCTTGTCCAGATCAAAGCTACGCAAAGAGATCGTATCGCGTTGAGCGCGTGTCCGGAGCATCTTCTCGTATTGCGTATTGATGAAAACGGATCATGGTATGTTGTGTATAATGGGCCGGGGAAACCCGCATGGGAAAGGGCCGGGAAAATCCAGAAGAATGGTCAGCGGCCTATAAGGCTTTCTATACTGGAATCTTTGATGACCAAAACAGATGAACGAGACCAATTAATACGGGTTAAATGAGGTGAGCAACCATGCCTGAATACAGATCAGCCTCCGGCAGCGCAGCCGAGGATCTGTTCATAGACCTTTTCGCGGATACCTTCGGGGCGGAAAAAGCCGGGTATCTGTATTCACAGTACCCGTTTTACGACATTTATCAGAATGTCCGTTTTGCCGACTTCGTGCTGGAAAACGGGGCAACCCGCGTGGCGATTGAGATCGACGATGAGGCCTCCCACAATCCACGCCTGGTATCGCAGGACAAGTTCTATGATGATCTGCTGAAACAGAATAGCATGATTCATCTGGGCTGGGACGTGTATCGCTGGGCGGTCCGGCAGATGCAGAAGCAGCCGGAAACCGTGAAGGACGAGCTGCGCGTGTTCCTGGGCAGCGATCCGCGGTTCAAGGAGATCGAGGACTATCTGCCCACTCAACAGGGCCGTGCGCTGAAAGCTGATCAACTGGAGCTGCGGGAGTATCAGCAGGAGGCGCTGGATTCTCTGGAGACCATGCGGCAGAACCGGGAGACCATCGCTCTGCTTTACCATGCTACCGGCACGGGCAAAACCGTTACCGCAGTCATGGATGCCAAACGCTGCGGCGGCAGGGTGCTGTTCGTGGCGCATACGATGGAACTGGTGAACCAAGCTTTCAATACCTTCCGAGACCTGTGGCCGGAAGTGACCGTCGGCAAGTTCGCGGAAAACATCAAGGAGCGGGACACCGATGTGGTATGTGGCAGCATTCAGAGCGTTGCACTGAATCTGGATCAGTTCCGGGAGGATGCCTTCGACTACCTGATTATCGACGAGGCGCATCACGCCTCCGCGGATACATACCAGAAGGTGCTGGCCTATTTCAAGCCACAGTTCACGCTGGGGCTCACCGCCACGCCGGAGCGGGCGGACGATGTGAATATCCTGGAGATTTTCAAGAACACCGCTCACAAGCTGGATATCCAGACCGCCGTGGAGATCGGTGCCCTGGTGCCAGTTCGCTGCATCCGCATCCATACCAACATCGACATGACCAAGGTGCGCTTCAACAGTGTGCAGTATAACATCCGTGATCTGGATGTGAAGATCTGTGTGACCGAGCGCAATCAGCTCATTGTGGATACCTGGCTGGACTACGTGAAGGACAAGCGTACCGTTGTGTTCTGTGCCTCTGTGAAGCACGCCGAGCAGATCGCGGAGCTGTTCCGGGCGGCCGGTGTCGCTGCAATTGCGGTTTCCGGCAGCATGAAAACCTCCGAGCGCAACGAACAGCTTGCCAAGTTTGCCAGTGGGGAAATAAAGGTGCTTTGCGCCTGCGATCTGTTGAATGAGGGCTGGGACTGTCCGCAGACCGAAGTGCTGTTCATGGCGCGTCCCACCATGTCGAAGGTGCTGTACACACAGCAGCTTGGCCGCGGCATGCGCACAGCGGAGGGCAAGGACCATCTAATGGTGTTCGACTTCGTAGACAACGCCAGCCAGTATAACATGCCGTATTCACTGCACCGTCTGTTCAAGCTGAACGAGTACCACGCAGGCGGCACGGTAGTCGGCAAGAAGGGCCAGCGCGAGGCCGAGAACGACCTCTACCGCAAGGGCGAGAAGCCGGACGCCATCATCGACTATCCCGTGGATGCCACCGATTACGAGCTGGTTGACATCTTCAACTGGCAGGAAGAGGCTGCCAGAATGATCTCGCAGATGGAGTTCGTGCGCCGGGTGGATGTGCAGACCGAGACCATCGAGCGCTATGTGCGGGAAGGGAAACTGGTGCCGGATCTGATCGTGCCTATGAGCGAGCACCGCACTTTCAAGTATTTCAAAGAGGAAACCCTGCAGGCGTATGCCGAGCAATACGGCTGGAAGCTCATCGACGACAGCAACCGCAAACAGCTTTTCATGGAAATGGTCGAGCAGATGGACATGAGCTATTCCTATAAGCCAGTGCTACTGAAAGCAATCTTGACCTATGCGGATGCTGCAGGGCGTGTGAAAATCAGCGATATCGTCTCCTATTTCCGCAGCTTCTATGAAACTCGCCGCGAGGCCGGTTTGAAGGTGGAGAAGTCCAACAGCATTTTTGCCAAGGGCAGGTATACGGATAAGGAAGCCGAGCGGAACATCCTCTCCAACCCCTTCAAACGCTTCGAGGATATGAACATGATGCGGCATACGAAAACGCTGGGCATCATCGAGGTGGACGGGACAGTGTGGAAGAAACTGAGCGAGACAGATAAAGTGAAAATAGAAAACAGATGTAATGCGAAACTGAATAGTTATTATTCTTCGCTGAAAGAGCAACAAACGCTGTAAATCATTGGTGAAAGGTGCTATTATAGAAACAAATAACATGAAGAAGGTGTAAAGAGAATGAAACTTAAACGCTTCAGAGTTACAAACTTTCGATCCGTTATAGATAGTGGATGGATTAACTGTGATGACGTTACAACGCTTGTGGGCATAAACGAATCTGGAAAAACTAACATTCTGCTTGCGCTATGGAAGCTTAATCCAGCAAGAGGTGGGGAAATCGATGTACTTCATGACTTGCCCGTAATGAAACTCTCCTCTTTGCGAGAAAAGCAGGAAGAAGTATTCTTCGTTGAAGCAGTATTTGAAATAGGCGAAAGTGCGGAGGGCATTAACGATGAATTGGGAATGTCCTTAACTGCGGAAAATGAGCTGTATATCAGTCGAAACTATAAGGGTGATTATCGGTTCCGATTTGAAGATGAAGCATCTCAGAAAAAAATTGAGCAACTTCAGAAACCAAAGAAAGTCAAAGGCTCGGAAGACATTCCAGGACAAACAGCAGTTGAGATCTTTAACCGCATTAAACCATTTATTCCGTCTTTCGTATACTATTCAAATTATGGCAATCTAACATCTCGGATTTATTTGCCTCATGCAGTTAAATGGTTGAAAGGGGAAAGTGTTGCTGGAGTCGATATAAAAGAAGATCAAGTTAGGACGATTAAAGTTCTCTTTGACTATGTTAATCTAAAGCCGGAAGAGATACTTGAACTTGGTAAAGATGCAAAAGATATAGCTCAGGAACGGCGGCGTGACGCCACACCCACAGAGGATGATATTAAAAAAGCTGAGGTAGATAAAGAGCAGCGGGCACTCCTCTTACAATCAGCAGGAACACAACTCACTAAAGGTTTTCGCGATTGGTGGAAGCAAGGAGAATATAAGTTCCGGTTTGGTGCTGATGGTGATTATTTTTACATTTGGGTATCAGATGATAAAAGGCCCGAAGAGGTTGACCTTGGCCTAAGAAGTACTGGCCTTCAGTGGTTCTTGTCGTTCTACTTAGTTTTTTTAATGGAGTGCAAAAACGAGAATCAGGGATCGGTTCTTTTGCTTGACGAAGCGGGACTTACACTCCACCCATTAGCGCAAAAAGACCTCGCTGCTTTTTTCAACAAACTCTCTGAAGAGAATCAAATTATTAACACAACGCATTCCCCTTTTATTGTTGACGCTAAAAACATTGATCGGTGCCGAGTCGTATTTACAAGCGAAGATAGAGGCACTGTTGTATCAGAGAATCTAAGAGAGGGGAGTGGGAAAGTCGGAGAAAAATCCATCTATGCAGTGCATGCTGCGCTTGGATTAACCGTTTCCGACGTGCTCCTTCAGGGAAGTCAGGTCGTTGTGGTAGAAGGACCATCTGATCAGTTTTATCTTTCGGCGATCAAGAACGCTTTGATTCGAGATCAGAAATTTGCTCCACAGCGAGAAATAGTATTTGCCCCCGCAGGAGGAGCCAAAGGCGTTCAAGGAATCTCAAGTTTGATTTCTTCAGTTAACGATGAATTGCCCAAAGTGGTACTGGATTCAGACAAAGCAGGTGAAGATTTCAAGAGAAAACTTGAAAATGGCTTGTATAACGGCTGCAAGAATCAAATTATCACGGTAAACAGTATTACAGGAATTGACCAAAGCGAAATAGAGGATCTGATTCCCTTTGAATTCATTTCAAAGGCAGTTGAGAAACTGCTGGGCGTTCAGGATGAAGACGATGAGTTTGTACCAGAAGAAGGAAAACCGCTGATTCCTCAAATAGAGTTATTTGCACAGACAAGGGGAATTAAGCTGGAGCAAGGATGGAAAGTAACGCTATCAAAAGCATTCAAAAAAGCACTCTTTGGGAAAAGGCAGAAAAAGGTTCCAGAAAAATATGTGCAGATGTGGATATCGCTTTTTAAAATGTTCAATTAATTCTCACCTTTCAAACAAGCAATTCTACTGACATTGAATACGGGTAAGATTGAACTCAAGACTCAATCTTACCCGTATTCCTTACTAGTGTGAAAGCTAAAATGGAACCCCTGTCAGTACTTTTTCTCTCTGGTCGTTGGTTAATATTGAGTTCGACACAAAATCATAATTGTGACGCAAAATGCAAACAGCTAGTTTTCGATACGAATCGTCTGGCGTCACATTTTTTGCGGAGGTTAAATCAAGCTTTCCATTTAAATATTTGCAAAGAAGAAAGCGATTATAGTTGTTTCCAGTGATAAGAAGTTGATCTATCAACAGAACTCCAGTGCGCCCTTTTATTTGAAGCGATTCTTCAATCGACTCTAAATAAGAGGAGGGTCCTTCATGCGACAAAAAAAGGAGGTAGTTGTCAAATCGCTTGTTTTCAAGGGGAACAATAATGAACTCTTTTATTACAAAAACCTCCTTTCAAATAGAGGTCTATAGCTGTTCCGTAATGAGATGGATACACTCTATAATAATCTCATCAGCGTCTTCTTTGTTGGTTATAATTCTGGTAGAATCGGTGCCACCAATAATATTGCCAAAATGAAAAATCGTGTCTCTGTTGGCCTTATAATAGTTATAACATGTTTCAATTGCTGGCTTTTTTAACGGATTGACGCTGGATGCAGTACAAATATATTGTCCGAAAGAATCTTTTTTAAAACAATCAAATTTATTTCCGCCTGAATAGCCATTAGTAATTAGCAGGTATTTGATATGACCTTCAAGGGCCCTTAATGCAGGAAAAGCATACTGCGAATAATCCTCACTTTCAATACAATACTTTCGGTTAATCAGGGCTTGCTTGATTAACCGCTTTATTCCTGCGGGATATGCAGTCGGCAACCCTTTTTCCACCTCTGAGTATATACTATCGAGTTCTCTTTTATCGATTGTAGTTCTGTATGCGTTCCCAAGTATTTGCTCAACGGAAGCTCTGTCATCTAATTCAACAATTGTGGCGGCTATAATTTGAAAGAGACACGTATTTTTCCCCTGAACAAGAAGCTTCTGCTTTCCTGTCTTGAATAAAGAAACCGTTACCGCTTCTGCCCCCATTGTGAAACGGTATATTTTTTTGATCCCTAGATCGCTGGACCGATATGAAATATTGCTGTCTGCTTCCATAATAAGTGCGATAAGGGCTTCAAAGTCTTTCTCATCGAAATAGGGGACAGAATACCAGTTCTCTCCCTGAATTGCTTGCTTTTTGCGGTCAACAAGGGCGCTTTTTGCAAGTTGATCAGCTCTATCGTTATATGAGACATTGCTATGACCAGGTACTTTTTCGAAAACGGGGCTAATTATTCCATCATATTTAGCGTTGAATAGTCCCACGAACATTTTACTGGTTTCAGTTTTTGCTGTCCACTCACCGCTTAACCATTTGGGAAGGCCTTCGTAATCATGGTATACTTTTATTTTATCGTACCCATTGGATACAGCCCAATCAAACGCGTTGATTACACCAAAAATCTCTCCAATAATGTTTTTGCTTTCAATAAATCTTTTGTTGTTGCCAAAGCCGCAAATAGTAGATTCATGTCCATCTGGCGAGATAAGGATGACCCCATAAGAATACCGGGCTAAATTCTCATCAAAGCTGCCATCAGTAAACGCAACAAGGTATCCGTCAGCATTATCCTTTTTTACCCGTTCTTTCCATAAATCCTTATCTTGTAAGAAAGCTTCGGCTTCTTCTCGAGAAGCGAAAGATTGAAATATTGCGCCAGAAAAACCTTTAGTAGCTTCTTGGCAAGCAGTCCAGCTATCGAAAACGCCAGTTGAGTGTCCTTTTTTTACAGCGTAGTATTTCATGATTTCCTCCTCAAATAGCTCTACTCTTGCCGCCCTAATAGCCAGTCTACAGAAACCCTCAAAATATCAGCCAACGCATTTAATTCAATATCCGACACGGGCCTTTTCTGCCCCTCCAGCAACGACAGAGCAGGCGTGCTGATTTCGATTCCGGCAGTCTGCAATTTGGCCAACAGCTCGTTCTGTTTCATGCCCAGAGCAAGCCGCGCCTCTGTGACGCGGGCACCGACTATATTACGATCTCCTCGTGGGAGTTTCCGAGTTTTCACATAATCACCCCTATGCATACAAAGTATATGTGCATAGGGGCTTGCTATATTTGGAATTACCAAATATAATGAAATAAATTTGGAGACACCAAATTTAAGGAGACAGAGCCATGACCAAGACCTGCGCCATTATTGGCTGTTCCCCGATGGGTTTTCCGTGGGGATTTGACGAGGAAGATGAGGATTGTGCGGCGTTGAAGCTGATCCTGATGAACTGGATTACTAGGCTGAGACGCGAAGGCTGCAAACGCTTTGCTGTCAGTATGGACTGCGGCGCGGGGATGTATGCGGCGGAGATCATCCACGGGCTGAAAGCTTCGGACAAGGAGCTTGAGGCTATTTGCTATGTTCCCTTTGAAGAGCAAGCGACTAAGTGGACGCCGGATTTACGAGATCGCTATTTCAATGCCATGGCTGCCTGCACGGAAGTCGTAAGTGTCGCCTATGAGAAAACTGTAGGCTGCGAGTTCAAAGCGCATCTGGAGGCCATAAGCGCAGCCGATACCGTAATCGCAGTCTATGATCCTGATGATCCGCGCTGCGAGCGGGAAGCAGCAGCCGTGGCTGTTGCGGAATGGCAATCAAAGAGGCTCTTTACGATTGATCCCAAAACAATCCGCCTTTCGTGACGGCAAGTTTATTATAAGCTTTCCAACTATGACAGCATCCGAGGCTCATCCCCCTGTCGGCGGAGGATTTCAAGACTTTTGTCTCGGAGCAAGTCATTGACGAGGCAGAGGCGGCGGAGATTCTGAATTGCTCTCGGCAATATATCAATGAGCATGTGAAAACCGACAAGCTGTATCCGATCAAGGCGACGGAGAAAAACACCCTGTTTCTAAAGAGCGAAGTGCTAAGAAGAAGCTGGCAATGAATGCGGCATCCGCTACGGCAGTACAACAATCCCGGATCAGGCTGTGTGAGGTTCAAGAAGCCTGGTTTGAAAGATAGTGCTGCTTCTTGTAATAATGCGTCGGAAAATGATGTAATTTTTCGCTATTTATTGCATTGTTTTCTTTCTTGTGTTATAATACAGCCATATCAAAGAGCAAGGGGGCCTGAATATGTACCGCCTGATTGACGACTATCTCGCACAATGGCATGAGGATAAATACCGCAAGCCCTTGGTGATCCAGGGCGCAAGACAGGTTGGAAAGACGTATGCCGTGTTGGAGTTCGGCAGAAAGCATTATGATAATGTGGCCTACTTCAATTTTCAGACCAGCCCGATTTTGGGAAAAACGTTTGCTGAAGATTTGAGCCCCGCTTACCTTCTTCCGATTCTGAGCCATATCAGCGGGCAGACGATCACAAAAGGCCGGACGCTGATCGTGTTTGATGAGATCCAGCTCTGCGAGCGTGCACTCACCTCTCTGAAATACTTTTGTGAAGAGGCGCCGGAATACCATGTCATAGCGGCAGGCAGTCTTCTCGGCGTGGCGGTCAATCGGGAAAAATATGCTTTTCCTGTCGGGAAAGTGGATCGCTATACCATGTACCCTATGAATATGGAGGAGTTTCTGATCGCACTGGGCGAGCAGGATCTTGTCGCGCGGATCAAGGTCTGCTTTACGGATCACCAACCGATGCCGGCTGCGCTGCACGAACTTGCGCTCAAGCTGTATCGACAGTATCTTGTGATCGGCGGCATGCCAGAGGCTGTGGCGCGCTTTGCCGAGACCGGGAATTTCACCCAGGTGCGTCATATTCAGGATACCATTCAAATGGACTATCTGGACGATATGTCAAAATACCAGGACAACGCCAACGAGATCAAAAAGACCCGGTTGACCTACGGGACGATTGCGGTGCAGCTCTCCAAGAAGAACACCCGTTTTCAGTACAAACTGATCAAGAAGGGGGCCAGAGCAGCGGAGTACGAGAATGCAATCCAATGGCTGGTGACGGCCAATCTGGTGCATCAGGTCTACCGTGCGGAGCAGATCATGAAGCCGCTTGACAACTACAAAGTCATTGACGATTTCAAAATCTTCCTCTCGGACATGGGACTCCTCTGCGCCCAAAAGGATATTCGTCCGGATGACGTGCTCTTCATGGAAGAGGAACTGGTTGAATTCAAAGGCGGCATGATCGAGAACTATGTGGACAATCAGCTCACCATAAATGGCCTGCGCACTTACTTCTGGCGGAACGAAAAAGGGACGAAGGAAGTCGATTTTGTCGTTTCTCTTGATGGCAAGCTAATCCCAATTGAGGCAAAGAGCGGTGACCGGGTCACCTCTGTCAGTCTCAACGATTATATAAAGGAATTCAAGCCTGCGTATTCGATCCGGATCTCTCAGCGAAACTTCGGCTTTGAGAACGGGATTTTGTCGGTTCCGCTGTACGCGGTGTTTTGCATCAAGTGATTTTGGACCGACTTGCAAACCTGAATACGAGAATTATTGATGTGCCAGAGAAATGCTGCGTCTTGATTCGGGATGAAATTGGCACATCAATAACCTTGAAAAGCAAAAGATCTCCCGGAATATGAATACACTCACCGCACACTCGCTTGGCCCAAACCCATTGAAAATACTGGATTTTCTGACCTCTATTTTTCGACTCGAAAAGCGTACTGTATGCTTATCTTGGCAGCTTGTTCTCCTACTCCAAACAGAGAACCAATATTTAGTTCAGCGCCAAAGGAAGATAATAAATGTCAAAAAACGTAGTTTATCTACGTTTTTTCATATTTAAAAACGTTGAGCTGTTGACATTTCCCTTCGATATGGCTACAATGGTTTTACTTCCCGATCAGGAGGTTACGTCATGAAACGAGATATTTCAAATGAGCTGCTTGTATGGAAGGAGCAGCCAAAGCGTAAGCCCTTGGTATTGAAGGGCGTGCGTCAATGCGGAAAAACATACATTCTCAAAGAGTTTGGGAAGGAAAACTATTCTCACGTTGCCTATTTCAATTTTGAGGAAACAAAATCGTTGCGCTCCATTTTCGAGCAGGACTATGATGTAAAACGAATTTTATTTGAATTGGGTCTGTTTCTCGGTCAAACGATTACGCCCGGCAGCACACTGATCATTTTCGATGAGATCCAGGAATGTTCCAGGGCGATCACAGCGCTGAAATACTTTTGTGAGAACGCGCCGGAATATCATGTGGCCTGCGCGGGTTCTCTTCTTGGCCTTGCCATCCACGCCGAGCAGTCATTCCCTGTTGGAAAAGTAGATATTCACACGCTTTATCCCATGTCTTTCTATGAGTTCCTTGCCGCAAGCGGTGAAGAGCTGCTGGCGGATTATCTAATCCATTTACAGCCGGGAGACATCATATCAGCGTTGATCGGCGGAAAACTGCGCACGGCATTGAAGCAATATTATGTGATTGGCGGGATGCCTGAAGCGGTCTCCATTTGGTGTGAAACAAAGGATCTGCAAAAAGTCGAAGCAGTTCAGCAGGACATTCTCTCCAGCTACGAACTGGATTTTGCCAAGCATGCTCCGCCGAGCGAATTTCCCAAGCTCTCGGCGATCTGGGCGTCCGTGCCGCAGCAGCTGGCCAAGCCCAACAGCAAATTCATCTTCAGCCATGTGAAAAAGGGCTGGCGCTCCAAGGATCTGGAAGACGCGCTTCAATGGCTGGTGCGTGCAGGACTTGTCTATCAGGTTTGTAAAGTGGAAAAACCATTTATGCCGCTTTCTTCCTATGCGGATGCCACGAGCTTTAAGCTCTATCTCTGTGATGTCGGGCTGCTGCGCCGATTAGCACGGCTTCCGGCCGGGGTGGTGCTGGATGCTTCTGAAATCTATACCGAGTTCAAGGGCGCCATGACGGAAAACTACGTACTTGGCGAACTGGTCAAGCATGTGGATGAGAAAGCCTATTATTGGGTTTCCGGCAATAGCGCCGAGGTCGATTTTATAATTCAATGCGGTAATCATATTGTACCGATTGAGGTAAAGGCTGAGAGCAATGTGAGGGCTCGTTCTCTGGCTGAGTACCGCAAGAAGTACGCTCCGCCCGTTTCGGTCAAAACCTCTATGCTGGACGAGGTCAGCGGAAGCGAGGTGCGTCTGATCCCGTTGTATATGATCGGGTCCATGGGGACGATGATCGGAGATGTGTAAAAGATGGGCAGGTGCCCTACAGGTATATTCTAGCAACTTTGCAAAGATGTCATGTTCGAGACATCAGTTTCAGGCTAAAGAAAGAGGTGAATGAAATGATTGACTACCTTAATATGAAAAGAAGTTATATAGCTACAATTCAACTGGGATTGGCGCTAAATGCTGGATACGAAGAAGCAAAACACGGGAACGACCTCCTTCATAAGTTTTGTGAAAACTGTGTTGATAACAGCCTCTACGGCGAGGCAGACAAGCAAGACATGAAACGCGATCTGAAAATTGTTAAGGAAATGCTTTCACAAGAAATCGAAATCCGATTTCACGGTGCTCAATAACAACAATCATATTACTGCTGGACGGGAGGCTAAATGGTATCGAGCAATCAAGATACAGTACCAGAACGAGCAGTTCCAGACTCGCCTCAAGACCTACACCGACTTCACGGCGCAGATCATCCAACACGAGATCGACTATTGCAACGGGGTGCTGATATATAATTAGCATACAAGGAATAGGCGGATTATCTTTATGTTATAGAATTCCTTGTTCAGAACAGGAGAAAGAGAGACGAGAAAATGCAAGGGAAAATAGATATTATAAATCGTTTTTTTGACAATCGTTCTTCATATGGGTTTATTCAAGGAGATGATAACAACCGGTATCATTTTAAGGCAAATAACTTATCCGATGGATTTGATATGGAAGAGTTTTCTAAAGACGACATTGTTTCATTTACGCCCGGTCCATTTGCTTTTGAAGGTGCGAAATATCCATTAGCATTAAATGTAAAACCTCAGAACAGCTCTTCTAGGCCATACAAGCCAGGTTATTCGAAGAATCTTGACCGTGATAACCTGAAATCTACATTAAAGCAAGGCTCGGGAGAAATAGAGGTATTAGACAAGTTAAGCCAGTTGCTTTACATATCGTATGTAAATAAACACGATATGGGGCACAATTCGATTTTCCCATTTTGCTTGGTAGGCAACACAAGTGTTTTGAAGCAATATATCCGTGGTCGGTATGAGTTTTTACTTGTTTTCTCACATTTTCGAAACGAGGATTGGCAGCAGAACACCTTGAAGGCGGCACAATCTATTCGACTTCGAAAAGAAATATCCGAGCGGAGACCGATGGTAAACTTTTATATTCTCGTTAGCAACGCTCGTAATCTTGCCGAAGAAATCAACAAAGTGAAAGGCGGGACTAGTGCTGCTGTCATACCTTTTTCTTTTAGTGAGATTCGCGCATGTAAAGATACAAATTCACTGCAGGAACTCTTGTTAAGCCGATTTGAAGAATACTATTTCGAAAACAATATGCTTGGAGAAAAGGATCATATTGAAGAGGATCAACTTCTTTTCGGCGACCGTGGAAAGATAGCAGACGCAATCGTTCAACGGTGTAAGGAGGGGAGCCATTCAGGGATATTTGGTTTGCGGCGAAGCGGAAAATCTTCTGTTCTCAAAGCGGTAGAAAGAAGACTAGCTTATAATCAGATAAAATATATCCATATTGAATCGAGGTCTAATCTTGAAGAAATAGACTCTTGGAAAACTGCGCTTTATGATATCGCTAGAAGTATTCGAATCGAAATGCTTAATCTGAAGAACGAAGACGATGAAACGCGTACTGAGTTCGACAAAAAGATAAAGCTCTTCAGCACAGAGGAAGACTATCAAAAAAAGCCAACGCAGTGCTTCGTTGAGGATGTTCAGCGATATACTAAAGGAGAAGAAACGTTTGTTATAGCAATTGATGAGATTGAGTTGATCACATACAATACAGCAACTAACAGTATGTGGCAAAATCTAGATTCTTACAAAGGCTTTTGGGGCGCTTTGCGAGATTCTGGATGTGCTCTAGTTTTGTGCGGAGTAAACTCTACAATTAACGAGAAAAGCATTATCAAGTTTAAGGGAATGACCTGTGACAATCCAATGTATGAGAGAGTCCATAATTGTGCGGAATTCTCAAAGAACTATCTGCCCGCATTTACTGATGAACAGACTAAGGTTATGATCAATACTTTGGGGAGTTACAGCAATGTTGCCTTTAATAATGTATATTCGGAAATCAATCGAGCGTTCGGAGGTCAACCCTATGCCATTAGGCAATGCTGCGCGTATATGTTTGAGCAGATTAAAAATAAACGCTCAAAGCACGAACCTTATGATTTTTCAAAAGCGACTTCTGAAGCATTGATCGAAGGATTCTGCAATTCTGCTGAAGGCGTTGAGTTATTCAAGACCATTCTTCTTTATATCTCCATATATAAAGATGAGTACAAGATGCTAAAGCAAATCGCGTTATCTCCGGATAAGTATCGTTCTATAGCAACGAAAGATATCATGCTAATTGACCATTTGGAGAAATACGGAATAATTGAACATGATCGAACTACAAATTATATAGCTTTCAACATAAAAAAACTACAGGAGTATTTGCAAAAAACCGAGCGGAAAAGCCCTTCTGACATGGATAACGAGGAAAGAAGACACTTTGTGCAAGACAATGTTGCACGATGTGAGAAAAAGCTAAAGAAATATATTTTGAATTACTATACATATGCACCAGGAGGTGCGGCAGCAGGTAGAAAGGTTTTGCTGAAAGACTATGGGACAAAGTATGCAAATATAGCGGTAAATCCAAAAGCTAAGCCAATTCCCGATCCTACCACTTGCAAGTTTAAAGACTATTTTGACCACGACCTATATCTTCTGTATTTCTCATCAATAAAGAAAATCATAGCAGATAATTGGAGCACTTTAGGTAATGCAATAAGTGCTTGTGGAATATCTCAGGCTAAGTTCAGGTCGAGCATGGAAGACTTAAATGCCGGGAGAACAGATGCAGATCATTATGATGCAGAAGATATGACTGCTCCAGACGAGTGGGAAATCGATGATTCTACAATTCGGGCATTTGAATTGGCGCTGGAAACCGCAGAAAGAATCTTTGATGGTTGCAACCTATAATAAAACAGGCACATAATCCGAAGATTATGTGCCTTGGACGCTCGGCAAAGCTTAGAGCCTTGTCAGTTTCTCCAAGGCTTCGGTAAGGATCAAAAGACCCTTGGCGAACTTCTTGGAGTAAACCAGAGCGGTTTTGAAGTTTGACTTCATGGTACTACCTCCTTTCTGAGCAAACAGCCCGAAATAATATGGGTAGACCATACCGCCCCAGCGTCAGAAAAATAATAGCATATCCTGACGGTATTATCAACATTTTTTTACGCACTGGACAGTCATAGTCGCAAAAAATACAGCCCTAATAGTAGAGCACCGGTCGGGTTTGCCCCGGCCGGTGTTCATCTTTAGAAAGGGTGAACGATTTGCAGAAATTAAACGTCCACAAACTGTTTTGCAATCCGCACGGCAACGGCTTCCCGTATCTTTGCTTCTTCGGTGAAGGAACTCCACTTGGCAAGACTTGCCTGAACTGCGGCGATCGCCTCCTCCGCGTCGTACTTTCGGACCCCCATCAGCTTCGCCGAGGCCAGCAGATCCTGCCGCGTGATGGCATCCCGCTTTCCGTTGACACTCATCTGATGTGTACCCGTCCACATGCCGTCCGGATTGTAGGCATAGGTCACATCATAGGCCGGGGCCAGGCTCCAGTGCCCGGCGCGATCCATGAGGAAAGAAATGTTTTTCACATGGTCGTCCTGATTTCTGGCAAGTACGTTGAACACCATCCGGCGGTAAAATTGGCAGATCTCCGTGTTGGAGATTCGGAGCTGCCGCATGACCTGAGCCGCCTGCTCATAGCTGTACACGCCGGGCTGGTTGAAGTCAAAGTGCGCCATCGCA
>Ga0256407_10003573_pt1 | contig 27413 bp, 23 predicted proteins | sample RumenRJG_04DNA_FD_193489 | JGI IMG/M metagenome (GOLD analysis project Ga0256407, IMG submission 193489) | Bovine rumen microbial communities from Lethbridge, Alberta, Canada - RJG_04 | ecosystem: Host-associated > Mammals > Digestive system > Stomach > Rumen | place: Canada: Alberta... | reverse complement strand
ATTTCTTTCAATTGGATGGGGTGCATCCCCATGTTCTGTTTAACGCGGGCATTGATGTATTTGGCGTCGCCGTGTGCGCAGTGATGTATTACGGCTGCCTGGGGGACGAGGAGAGCGAGCGGGAGGAACCCACCCAGTCCTTCATCATGCTGATCCTGTTGTGCGGCGTGTGCTTCATCCGAAACCTGTGTATTTGGTATGTGGATTGCATCCAGAGTTATCGGGCCTGGTATGTGGTTGTCACCGCCATCGGCAACAGCGTGGATGTGCTGCTGGTCTATTCCTTCTACCGATATATTTGCAGCACACTGGAGGTTGACGCCGCCCTGACCCGCTGGTCGAGGCGCGTGATTCAGATCGGGCTTTTCCCCACGGTGCTGCTGATTATGGCAAGCTGCTTCGCCCCCGTCACCTTTTGGGTGGATGAGCATGGAGCGCTTCGGAGCGGGGCGCTGTTCTGGGTGGGGGATGTCTATGTGATGTGCAGCATCCTGCTCTTCGCGGCGACCATCTTCCGCTCGTCCTCTCCCCGGCGGCAGAAGCTGGTGGCGTCCACCTTTGTGGTGATTCCCGCTATTGTCTATTTGATCGCCATAAAGCTGACCGGGAGAGCCACCCTGTTGCCGTCCAATATGCCTACATGCTGGTCACGCTGGTACTGATCCGCAACGTGCTTTTTGCGGAATGGAGCAAAAAAATGGCCGCCAGCCGGGCGGAGATCCAGATGGCGGCAAGTATTCAGGCAAATATTCTCCCCAACACCTTCCCGGCCTATCCCAACCGAAAGGAGTTTGATATTTTCGCCACCATGGACCCTGCCAAGGAGGTGGGCGGTGATTTTTACGACTTCTTTATGGTAGGGGAGGATCACCTGACCATGGTGGTGGCTGACGTGTCCGGGAAGGGCGTACCGGCAGCCCTCTTTTCCATGATCGCCAAGACGATGCTGAAAACCCAGTCGCAGACCGCGTTCAACCCGGAACAGATCCTCTCTGAGGTCAACGCCGCTTTGGGTGAGAACAACGAGGAGGGAATGTTTGTCACGGTGTGGCTGGGAATACTGGAGCTTTCCACAGGAGAGCTGACCTACGCCGACGCCGGACATGAGAAGCTTGCCCTTTATCAGAATGGGGAATGAAAGCTGCTGCCCAAAGCCTGCGGGGTTCCCCTGGCGGCCTGGCCTCCCGATGTGCTGGAGCTGATGGACGAGAGCTACCGTTTCCACAATCAGGTCGTTCAGTTGAAGCCCGGGGACATGATCTTCCAGTATACCGACGGCATCACCGAAGCCACCGACGCCAACAAGGAGCTTTTCGGCGAAGAGCGGCTGACAGAGGCATTGAACGCATCGCCCTCCGTCCGGCCGGAGGAGCTGCTGCCCCGGGTGCGGGAGAAGATCAACGGCTTTGTGAAGGATGCTCCCCAGTTCGATGACATTACCATGCTGGCTCTGCGCTACAACGGGGAGAAGCAAACCGGATAAGCGCTTTCCATACGGAAGATTTTGAAAAGAAAACAAGATGCGTGCAACGCGCCGCTGTGTGTAGCACAGCGGCGCGTTGCATATCAGCATGACACAATAAAACCTTCCTGAATGTGCGGCTGTAAAACAATAATGCAATAAAAGAGTGGTATTGCACGAACGATCGAATAGAACAGGGTAACGCGGGCCTACCCGGAACAACGGGAGGAAAACAAAGCGAAGCAATAAAGCTCTTTCAGCACATCGGGGATTCCCTTACAATTGTGGGAACACAGAACAGGGGGGATTCAAATGGAAGTTCAAACCTATGGCTATATCCGCGTATCGTCGAAAGAACAGCATGAAGATCGGCAGCGCATCGCCATGCGTGAGGCCGGAGTGCCCGATCAAAATGTGTATACAGACAAGCAGAGCGGAAAAGATTTTGAGCGCGAAGGCTACCAACGGATGATGAAAAAGCTGAAGCCGGGCGATACGCTTTTTGTCAAGAGCATCGACCGGCTGGGGCGCAACTATGATGAGATTCTGGAACAATGGCGCATCATCACAAAGGAGAAACAGGCCGCCGTCGTTGTGTTGGACATGCCGCTTTTGGATACGCGTCAGGGACGCGACCTGACCGGGACTTTGATCGCGGACATCGTTTTGCAGCTTTTGAGCTACGTTGCCCAGACGGAACGCGAGTTTATCCGCCGGCGTCAGGCGGAGGGCATATCAGCGGCAAAGGCGCGCGGCGTCCGATTTGGACGGCAGCCTATGGAACCACCGCCCGAGTATGAGGAAGTTTACGCCAAATGGTACGGGGGAAGCTTATCCGCCCGCGCCGCCGCCCGAAGGCTGAGCATTTCACACCAGACGTTTCTGAAATGGGCAAAAAATAATGGTCGCCAAAGTATACCTTGACGACCAGCTTTTTTTGTTTTCCGGCACAAGGAGGGGCGGCCATTGGCAAATTCGGAGGAACGGGAGCGCAGCAGGCTGCCGGATACAGAGAGGCTATGGAAGCTGCTTGACAGCAGCCCCTATGAGTTAGCGACGGTAGTCATACATCTGGCGTGGAGATGTGGGCTCAGCAGGCGGGAGATTTGGTCGCTGAAGTGGGATGAGGTCGATTTTGAAAACGCTTTTCTGCATCTTCCGGACAGGGATGTGCCGGTGGAGAAAAAAACACTTCGACAGCTCAGGCTGTGGAGAAGCATATGCGGAAGCGGTGAGAGCGAGTATTCGCCTACACATTGGTAGTAATAATCCATATTTATGAAATTGAGAACCGCGTAGCGCGGGTTGTCGTTGATCTTCTGGCTGTACACGGTGAATCCGTCGTCCGTGATTTTGAGAATGTTCGTGTTCTTGAAGCGGCTCGGGTGTTCGTCCAGCGCCATTGCACCGTAGATGCCGGAGTTGATCTCGCGCACGGCATAATGGGACTCGACGAGCACAAAGCACACCCCGCGTGGCGGTTGTTGCATATGCGCGTACAACGTTCGCAGACTGTGCGGAGCAGGCCTGTACTATTTTTTTGCCGCGACCCCAAAAATCGGAACGCGGCCTCCGAACTATATAACAGAGGGCGGAACAGAGCAGTCTCCGCCCGAAGGAGGCAAACCGCATGAGCGAAATACAAAGCTGTTTCAAGCGCGTGGAAAAGAAATACATGCTCACGCGCGAACAATACAAGGCGATGCTGCTCGGCATGGCGTTTCGCATGATACCTGACGAGCACCCGCGCTACACCATCGGCAACGTCTACTACGATACCACGGACTACGATCTGATCCGCGCGTCGCTGGAAAAGCCGGTCTACAAGGAAAAGCTCCGCGTCCGCAGCTACGGCGTACCCGGAGACGACGGGCTGGCGTTCGTCGAGATCAAGAAGAAATTTGACGGCGTTGTCTACAAGCGCCGCGTGACCATGACGGCGAAGGAGGCCGACGACTGGCTCCGCGGCGGAAGGCCGGCGAAGGAAAGCCAGATCAGCCGCGAGATCGACTGGTTCATGAGCTTCTACCGTCCCACGCCCGCCGTATACATCGCCTACGACCGGGAGGCCTACGCGGGCGTTGAGAACGGCGAGCTGCGCATCACCTTCGACCGCAACCTGCGCTGGCGGGATCACGACGTAGACCTGCGCGCGGGCGACCATGGCAGCCCCATTCTTGCGGACGATCAGATCCTCATGGAGATCAAGATCCCCGGCGCGGCGCCGCTGTGGCTGGCGCAGCTGCTTTCGGACAACCGCATCGTTTCCACGTCCTTTTCCAAGTACGGCGCTTATTACAAGCAGGCCGTCCTGACACCCTACACATACATTGAAACTTCTAAGGAGGCGCGTTCCATTGCTTAACTCGATCATCACCGGGACGGAGATCACCACGTCCGCATTCTTCCTCTGCACAGCGGTTTCGCTGCTGCTGGGCCTCGGCGCCGCGGCGCTGAGCATGTATAAAAGCAAGTATTCCCAGAGCTTCGTTTTGACCCTCGCCATGCTGCCCGCCATCGTGCAGCTCATCATCATGCTGGTCAACGGCAACATCGGCGTGGGCGTGGCGGTCGCCGGCACCTTCGGACTGGTGCGCTTCCGCTCCGCCAACGGCACGGCAAAGGAGATCGGCTCGATCTTCCTCGTCATGGCGATCGGCCTTGCCACCGGCATGGGCTACCTCGCGCTGGCGGCGGCGTTCTTCGCCATCATGGCGGCGTTCACGCTGGCGCTGACGGCGCTGAATTTCGGCGCGGGCAGCGCGGACGAGCGGGAGCTCAGGATCACGATCCCCGAGAACCTCGACTACGACGGCCTGTTCGACGACCTGCTCGCCAAGTACACCCGCAGCGCGGAACTCGAACGCGTCAAGACGACCAATATGGGTACGCTCTACGAGCTGTGCTACAAGATCGTGCTTCGCGACGATCACACGACCAAGGCGTTTATGGACGAGCTGCGTACCCGCAACGGCAACCTGAACATCATCTGCGGCAAGCCCGTGATGAAAACGGCGCTGTAAAAAGTTTTTCCGCGACCCCAAAAATCAAGCGGCGCCCTCCGAATGATATACCAGAGGGCAAGAGAACCTTACAAAAAAACAACATTTTAAAATATGAAAGGCGGTATTTATCATGAAAAAGACAATTGTGAAATCGGCAGCGGCCTGCGGTCTGTGCCTGACGCTCCTCGCAAGCGGCATCAGCGCCAGTGCGGCGTACAACGTCGGCATCCAGAACCGCATGGGCGGTATGCAGAGCGGCCAGCAGCAGATGCAGATGCTCGGTGGACGCCAGGGCGGTCAGTTTGGCGGTATGCAGCAGGGCGGGCAGCCCGGTGGTATGCAGCAGGGCAGCCCGTTCGGCGGCATGCAGCAGGGCGGTATGATGGGCGGCCAGATGGGCGGTATGACGCAGAACGGCATGACGCAGACCGCGTCCTCCGCGGGCGCGATCGTCGCCGGTGAGATCTCCAACAGCGCCGCGTCCCTTGAGGCGGACTACAACAACGCGACGACCTACGATGTGAGCGAGGGCAGCGTGAAGATCACCGAGGCGGGCACCTATATCATCACCGGCAGCAATTCCGATGGCAATATCACGGTCAAGAAGGGCACGACGGGCGTGGTTCTCGTGCTCAAGGATCTGAACCTCGCCAGCAGCACCGGCGCGGCGCTCTCCATCAACAAGGAGTCCGAAGTCAAGGTCATCATCTCCGGCAGCGTGACGTTGACCGACAACGAGAACCCCGATGACGAGAACTCCACCGACGCCGATGTGGCGGACGCTTACGACGGCGCGGCGATCAAGGTCAAGGCGGGCGCCGGCGCCTACATCACCGGCACCGGCACACTGAACATCAACGGCAACGCCAAGAACGGCATCAAGGCGGGCGATGAGACCGCGCTGGTCATCGACGGCCCCACGCTCAACATCACCGCGACCAACGACGCCATCAACGGCAACTACGACGTGGCGATCCTCAGCGGCAAGCTGACCATCAGCGCCGGCGACGATGCGCTCCACGCCGACCGCGTCCTCACCGTCGGCGAGGACGGCGACGGCCCCAGCATCACGATCAAGACCTGCACCGAGGGCGTTGAGGCGACGGTCGTGAACCTCGCGGGCGGCACGGTCAACGTCACCTCCACCGACGACGGCGTCAACGCCGCCAACAGCGACGGCACCTACGCCTCTCTGGGCTACGCCATCAACGTCACCGGCGCCAACGTCACCGTGAACGCGCCCCGCGCGGACGGCCTCGACTCCAACGGCAACATCAATCTGGTGTCCGGCAGCGCGACGATCAGCAGCGCCAACAACGGCGGCGACGCGGGCATGGACTACGACGGCCAGCTCTATATCTCCGACGAGTTTGACCTCAACAACCAGAGCGGCGTCAGCAACATGGGCGGCGGCATGATGGGCGGTATGCCCGGTCAGATGGGCGGTATGCAGCAGGGCACGCAGCAGGCTCCGAACCAGAACGGCAATCAGCAGATGACGAACCAGAGTCAGCAGGCACCGGCGCAGAACAATGCTCAGCAGCCCGGACAGCAGAACAACCAGCCCCAGCAGAACCAGAACATGGCACCCGCGCAGGATCAGCAGGGCATGGCAAACAGCCAGTTTGGCGCGCCGGGTCAGCAGCAGGCTCCCGATCAGGGCATGAATCAGATGCCCGCACAGAACACGGCGCCTGCCCAGAACATGGCTCCCGCGCAGAATAACCAGGGCGCAATGGGCGGTCAGTTCGGCGCTCCGAATCAGAACGGAAACCCGATGCAGGGCGGCATGGGCATGAATCAGATGCCCGGTATGCAGAACCAGATGGGGATGCAGGGCGGAGGCCAAATGCCCATGCAGAACCAGGGCATGATGGGCGGCATGAACGGCAGCCCGAACGCGGGCGGCTTTGGAGGCAGAGGACCCCAGATGGGCGGCATGGGCCCGAGGTTCTGATCGGCCCGGATTTATAAAAAAGAGGCTTCGGTTCCATTGGAACCGAAACCTCTTGCTGTTTAGATGAACAGGTTGACGTTGGATTCCTCCGCGTCGCCGAGGTACGTCCCGACGCCGCCAATCTCCACGCCGTCGATGAGTTCCTCCTTGCGGATGCCCATGACGTCCATGCTCATGGAGCAGGCGATGATCTTGACGCCGTTTTGCATCGCCTTTTTCATCAGGTCTTCCAGCGAGTCGATGTTCTTGTCCTTCATGATGCGCTTCATCATGGCCGCGCCGAGACCGCCCATATCCATTTTGGACAGGTGCAGCCGCTTGGCGCCGCGGGGCAGCATCGCGCCGAACATGGACTCTACCGGCGACTTTTTGATGTGCTGGTTCTGATCCTTGCGCAGGGCGTTGAGACCCCAGAAGGTGAAGAACATCGTCACGGGGCGGCCCATCGCCAGCGCGCCGTTGGCGATGATGAAACTCGCCAGCACCTTGTCCATGTCGCCGTCAAAGACAATGATGGTCTTGCCCTGCGGCGCGTCCCTGACCGTGACGCTCTGCGCGCCGACCGCGGCGGGCGCGTCGCCTGTGCCGCGGCGCACCACGGCGACGTAGGCGCCGTTTTTCTGCTCGTTGGACACCAGCGTGTTCCCCGTGCGCTTGCACCACGACGCGATGTCCTTGGCGAAGCCGGGGTCGGAGGCGCTGACCTCCAACTCATCGCCGTCGGACAGCTCGTTCATGTTCTTGTAGACCTCCATGATCGGGCCGGGGCATTGCATACCGCAGCAATCCACCGTCACCTTGCGCAGCTCCGTCGCGCTCCGTTCTTCTTTCGCAGCCGTCGGCGCGGGAGCGGCGGGGGCATCGGGGATGTCCCACTCGCTCTCATGGGTGGATTGATAGAACCGTGTGCCGCCGGGGTAGACCCTGACGTTCGCGAACCCGCTTTGCATCAGGATGCGCGCCGCGTTGTAGGAGCGTACGCCCACCGTGCAGAACACGATATACTTCTTGGCCTTGTCCAGCTCGCCCATGCGTTTGCGGAGATCGCCCAGCGGGATGGCGAGCGCGTTCGGCAGCTCGTAGGCCATGCGCTCCGCGTCCTCGCGCACGTCCAGCAGCACCGCGTCGGGGTCGTTGTCCGGCTCGTTCCAGTCCGCGAACTTCACAAGTCCGCGCAGGATGTTCTCCGCCACAAAGCCCGCCATGTTGACCGGGTCCTTCGCCGAGGAGTAGGGCGGCGCGTAGGCCAGCTCCAGCTCCTTGAGCGCGATCGGGCCGGCGCCCATGCGCTGCGCGACGGAAATGGTGTCGATGCGCTTGTCCGCGCCTTCGCGGCCCACGATCTGTGCGCCGAAGATCTTCTTCCCGTCGCAGGAGAACAGCAGCTTGATGACCATTGGCGTCGCGCCGGGGTAGTAGCCCGCGTGATGGTTCTGCGTGATGATGAGGCGCTCGTAGTCCTTGCCGTATTGGAGACCGCGCTGGATGAGCGACTTTTCCGCCGCGCCGGTGAAGGCCGCGGTGAGATCGAACACCTTGACCACCGACGTGCCCTGTGTGCCGTGGTACACCTCGTCGCCGCCGGCGATGTTGTCCGCCGCGATGCGCCCCTGCTTGTTGGCGGGACCGGCGAGACCCAGCATCGTGCGGTCGCCGAACACGAAGTCCTCCACCTCGATGACGTCGCCTACCGCGTAGATGTGCTTGTCGGAGGTGCGCAGATGCTCGTCGGTCAGCACACCGCCGCGCTGGTTCAGCGCCAAGCCGCAGTCCCTGGCGATCTGGCTGTTGGGACGGATGCCGATGGACAGCACCACCAGCTCCGCCGTGATCGCCGCGCCGCTTTTGAGCTTCACCGTCACCTGCTCGCCCGCGTCGACAAACGAATCCACGCCGTCCGCGAGGTGCAGGTCGACGCCTTGGGCCCTGATCTCCTCGTGCAGCAGCTGTGCCATCTCGAAGTCGATGGGTGCCATGACCTGATCCAGCGCCTCGACCAGCGAGACCTTCAGCCCGGCGTGTTTCAGATTCTCCGCGATTTCCAGACCGATGAAGCCGCCGCCGATGACCACCGCGGACTTGACCTTCTGCGCCATCTCGCGCAGATGATCCACGTCGGGGATCGTCCAGAGTGTGCGGATCTTCGGGTTGTCGATGCCGGGGATCGGAGGACGGATGGGCGAGGAGCCGGTGGCGATCACCAGATCGTCGTAGGCCTCCGCATAGGTCGCACCGGTTTGCAGGTTTTTGACCAGCACTTCCTTCTTGTCGCGGTTGATGGAGACGGCCTCGTTCTCGGTGCGCACGTCGATGCCGAACTTCGCGCGCATCGCCTCCGGCGTCTGCACCAGCAGCGCCTGACGGGTCTTGATGACGTCGCCCACATGGTAGGGGAGCCCGCAGTTGGCGTAGGAGATATACGCCCCCCGCTCCAACAGGATGATCTCCGCCGACTCGTCGAGCCGCCGCAGCCGCGCCGCGCAGGTCGCGCCGCCCGCCACGCCGCCGATGATGACTACTTTCTTCATGTCGCGCCTCCTTATGACAGGTTAAGCTTTGTTGAACTTCTCCTTCGGCTGTTTGCAGCGCGGGCACTTCCAGTCGTCCGGGAGAGCCTCAAATGCCACGCCGTCGTGCTCGGCGGGATCGTAGAGATAACCGCAGATCGAGCAGATATATTTTCCGCTCGCCTCCTGCTCGGTAAACGTCACCTCCGCGAGGATCGTTTCCACCGGGTGCTCCAGATCCATCACCCGCTTGGCCTCCAGATTCTCGTAGCCCTGCGGGGTGTGGGTGCCGCAGTAGACCGTCGGATGGCTGCGGACGAATTCACGGATGCGATCCTGCGTCTCGCGGGCGGCGGGAAGATCGTCGAACACCACGGAGAGCTTGTCCTCATACAGCGCCTCGTCCACATAGGTGATGTCGCCGTGGATCATGTAGAACAGCCCCTCGTTCTCCACCACGACGATGCTGTTGCCGTTGGTGTGGCCCTTGGCCCTGATGAAGTAGACGCCGTCGCGGATTTTCTGACACGCCGGGAAATTATAGTATGCCCCATCCGTGAACTGAACAGGCACAAGGTTGGGAAGCCCTTGCAGCTCGGCGGCGGAGAACTCATCCTCATTGACATAGATTTTCGCGTTGGGGAAGGACTTGAGCTCGCCGGAGTGGTCGGCATGACGGTGAGTAAGGAGGATCTTCGTCACCTGCTCCGGCTTGTAGCCGAGATTCGCCAGCGCCTCCATGTACGTGCAGATGTCCTTGCCGGTGAAGGCGAGGCTGGTTTCGTCCGGCTTTTCCTCCGGTGTCCCGGCGGGCAGACCGGTGTCGACCAGGATCACCTCGTCGCCCGTGTCGATCAGGTAGTTTTGCAGGCTGCCGCGGTAGCGGATGTTCTTGTCGAACTTCTCCATGCCATCTTCGCCGCCGAAGGCGAAGGGCTGGCTGTAGAACCCGTCTTTTCTGAACTTGACTGCTTTGATGATCATGTTGTGTCCCCCTTTGCAATTATATTTTTTGTCTTGGATACTCCATAACCGCATTGTAGCGTATCCGGCGGGACTTGGCAAGCAAAGAGAGGCAGATGTTCGCGCAAAACGTATAATTTCATAAGAAATGCATAGGCTTTCCATGGGTGATTGAAATGAAACAAAGCACATGGAAGGCCTATGCATTTTGGATTGTTTTCACGGAGGCGGTCGGCGCCCTCTCCGGCTTTCTGACGCGCGAGGGCTCACGGGTTTACGCGGATACCGTTTTAAAGCCGCCGCTCTCGCCGCCCGCGTTGGTTTTCCCCATCGCGTGGGCGATCCTCTACGCGCTCATGGGCGTCAGCGCCGCGCGCATCTACCTGACACGCGCCTCCGCCGTGCGCACCAGAGGGCTGCGGCTCTATCTGCTCCAGCTGGCGTTCAACTTTCTTTGGAGCATCATCTTCTTCAACTTTCAGGCGTTCGGCTTCGCGTTCGTCTGGCTGGTCGCCCTGTGGGCGCTGATTTTGATGATGGCGTTCACCTTCGGCAAGGTGGATCGCACCGCGGCGCTGCTGCAAATCCCGTACCTTGCCTGGGTGCTGTTTGCCGGGTACCTGAATTTCGGCGTCTGGATGCTGAACGGCTAAGACAAGGTGCTACTCCCGCGTCCCCGCGATGGTCTGGTCGATGATGCTCTGCATGATCTCGCCGCTTATGGCGCCGGGGACGTAGCCGAACACATTGCCCGACGCGTCGATCATGAACGTGGTCGGGAACGCGCTGATGCCGTAGTCGCTCAGCACCTGACCCGTCGGGTCCATCGCCACGGGATAGGTGTAGCCGTTCTCGTCGAGGAACGCGATCACGCCGGCCTCGTCCTGCTCGCCGCCCACGCCCGGCGTGGCGACGGCGAGGATGACCACCTCGGCGTCCTCTGCGCCGCCATAGGATTCGTAGAGCTTTTGAATGTCCGGCATTTCGGCGCGGCAGGGCGGACACCAGGTGGCCCAGAAGTTGAGAAACACCACCTTGCCGCGGTAATCAGAGAGAGTGTGCGCAACGCCGTACTGGTCGGTCACCGTGAAGTCCGGCGCGGCGACGGCCTCCGCTTCGGCGGGTTCTTCGGCTGTCTCCTGCCCAGATACCTCAGGTTCCGTTTCCTCCACAGCTGCGGTCTCACCGCCGGAGAGATAGCCGGTCACGCTGTTCATCCAGCCGGTCAGCATCATAATGCCCATCAAGATCAGCAGCACACCGCCGAGCTTGACGGTGTATCGCGCGATGCTTCGATGCGCGCGCAGCTTTTCCAGCAGCTCCGTGGTAAAGAGTCCCAGCGCGAGGAACGGGAGGCAGAAGCCCAGCGTATAGACGCCAAGGAGCAGCATACCCGTCTGACGCGACGCGGCGCTGGCCGCCATCAGCAGCACACCGGAGAGCACCGGCCCGACGCAGGGTGTCCACGCGAAGCTGAACACGAAGCCCATCAGCAGCGCCGTCCACGGCGACATAGCCAGCTTGTCGAGCCGCAGCGGCAGCCGCCGCTCCGCGCTCATGAACTGCGAATCGCCGAACACGCCCAGCTGATACAGGCCGAACAGGATCATGACAGCCCCGCCGATGCGGGCGAACAGGATGCGGTTGGCGCCGAAGAAGCTGCCGACGAGGGACAGGCCCATCCCCAGCAAAAAGATGGCGAAGCTGACGCCCAGCACGAAGCACAGCGTGTTGAAAAACACGCGCCCCCGCTTGCCGCCTTCGCTGTCAGTCTGCGCCGCGCCGCCGGAGAGATAGCCCAGATACAGCGGCAACAGCGGCAGAACACAGGGGGAGAAAAAGCTCAAAAGCCCCTGCGCGAACACGGTTGCCGCCGAAACGCCAACGTCGATGGTAAAGCCCATGAATTTTTCCTCCGTCTAACAATATGTACGTATCAGATTGCCTGTTTGCTCTATTATAGCGAACAAGCAGTTGCCTCTCAAGGGGTGAAACAGAAAGAGGAGCGTCGAACCGACGCTCCTCTTGTCTATGGTTGATTATTCGTGGATGTAGCTCACATGCAGCAGCCGGTGGGCCTTTTCCTCGCCCATCTCCTGTAACATCTGCATGACCACGGGGTTGCGCTCGGCGCGCTTGAAGGGCGCGGAGTGGTCCGCCTTGGCAAGACCGTCGCGGCGCTCCTCCTTGGTGGCGCGAAGGCTCTGGGGCTGTCCGCCGCCGCCCACGCAGCCGCCCTGACAGGTCATGACCTCAACAAGGTGATAGAACACCTTGCCCTCGTCGATGTCACGCAGCAGCCGGCGGGCATTGGCGAGGCCGTTGACCACGGCGAGGCGGATCTCCTGATCGCCCAGCGTGAGGGTGGCCTCCTTGATGCAGCCGTTGCCGCGCAGACCCATGTACTCGATCTCGCGCAGGGCGTTCTTGCTCTTGTCCGGCACACAGTGGCGCACCACGGACTCCGCCACGCCGCCGGAGGTGCCGTAGATCATGGACGCGCCGGAGCCCATGCCAAACGGCAGGTCGGGGGACTCCAGTTCCAGCTCGCCCAGCTTGATGCCCGTCTCGCGCAGCATGTCGATGATCTCGCGGGTGGTCAGCACGAGATCGACGTCGGGACGGCCGTCGTGCTGGAACTCGGGACGCGCCGCCTCCATCTTCTTTGCCGTGCAGGGCATGATGGCGATGTGGAAGGTCGTGCGCCTGTCCGCGGCGTCCTTGGCGGCGTACTGGTCGCGCAGGACGGCGGCAAACATCTGCATCGGCGACTTGCAGGTGGAGATGTTCTTCAGGTACTTGGGGTTCTCAAATTCCAGATACTTCACCCACGCCGGGCAGCAGGAGGTGAACATCGGGAACGGTCCGCCCTTGGCGAGGCGCTGCTTGAACTCCTCCGCCTCAGACACGGTGGTGAAGTCCGCACCGAAGATCGTGTCGTAGACCTCGTCCACGCCGATGAGCTTGAGGGCGGTGACGAACTTGTCCAGCGAGTTTTCGCCCGCGGGGATGCCGAAGGCCTCGCCCACGGCAACGCGCACCGCCGGCGCGATCTGCACCACCACGCGCTTGCTGGGGTCGTGGATGGCGTCCCACGCCTTGCCGATCTGGTTGTTGACGAGGATCGCGCCCGTGGTGCAGACGGCGGCGCACTGGCCGCAGCCGACGCACTTGGTCTCGCTGAGCTTGCGGCCAAACGGCGGCGCGATGGTCATGCGCGAGCCGCGGCCCACGAAGTCCAGAATGTTCATGCCCTGAATTTCCTCGCACACACGCACACAGTCGCCGCAGAGGATGCACTTGTTCGGGTCGCGCCAGACGCACTGGCTGGAATCGTCGATCTCATAGTGCTCGCGGGTATCCTTAAAGCGGACGCGGCGCACACCGAACTGCTGCGCCAGCTCCTGCAAACGGCACTTGCCGCTCTTGGGGCAGACGGTGCAGTCGCAGTCGTGAGAGGCGAGCATCAGCTCGAGGATCGTGCGGCGGTGCTTCAGAAGCCGCATACTGTTGGTCTTGATGTTCAGCCCGTCGCGCGGCTCCATGGAGCAGGACGAGTCCAGCTTGCCGCGCTCATCCTCCACGAGGCACATACGGCACGCGCCGTAGGTGGACAGGTCGGAGTGGTAGCAGAAGGTCGGCATCTCAATGCCCGCCTTGCGGATGACGGCGAGAACGTTCTTTTCGCCGTCAAAGGCGACGCGCTGGCCGTCAATGATCATAAATCCCTTTGCCATGCTCTCACTCCTCTCTGATGGCGCCGAACGGGCAGTTGCTCCAGCAGGCGCCGCACTTGATGCATTTTTCGTTGTCGATGGTGTGAACCTGGCGGATTTCGCCGCTGATCGCCTCCATCGGGCAGTTCTTGCGGCACTTGCCGCAGCCGCGGCAAAGCGCCGGGTCGATGGTCAGCTGCACCTTGCGCCCGTTGCAGTGCGGACAGTGCTTGTCCACCACATGCGCGAGATACTCGTCGCGGAAATACTTGAGCGTACTGATGACCGGGTTGCACGCCGCCTGACCGAGGCCGCACAGCGCCGCCTCGCTGATGGTGGCGGACAGGGATTCGAGCAGGTCAAGATCCTCCAGCGTACCCTCGTTGTTGACAATGCGGGTGAGGATCTCCAGCATACGCTTGGTGCCCTCGCGGCAGGGAACGCACTTGCCGCAGGACTCGTTCTGCGTAAAGCTCATGAAGAAGCGGGCGGTCTCCACCATGCAGGTGTCCTCGTCCATGACCACCAGACCGCCGGAACCAATGATCGCGCCCACGCTCTTAAGGGAGTCGAAGTCGAGGGGCATATCGAGGTGCTCTTCGGTGAGGCAGCCGCCGGCGGGGCCGCCGATCTGCACCGCCTTGAACTTCTTGCCGTCCTTGATGCCGCCGCCGATGTCGTAGATGATCTTGCGCAGCGTGGTGCCCATGGGCACCTCAATGAGGCCGGTGTTGACCACGTTGCCGGTGAGGGCGAAGGCTTTGGTGCCGCTGGACTTCTCCGTGCCGATGCCGCGGAACCACGCCGCGCCGTTGCGGATGATGAGCGGCACATTGGCGTAGGTCTCCACGTTGTTGAGCACCGTGGGACATGCCCAGAGGCCGTGCTCCACCGTGCGGGGCGGCTTGACGCGGGGCATACCGCGCTTACCCTCGATGGAGGCGGTCAGTGCGCTGCCCTCGCCGCAGACGAACGCGCCCGCGCCGCGGTTGATGTGCAGGTGGAAGGAGAAGGGCGTACCCATGATGTTGTCGCCCAGAAGACCCAGCTTTTCCGCCTTGTCAATGGCGGTGAGCAGACGATCGACCGCCAGTGGATACTCGGCGCGGACGTAGATGTAGCCCTCGTCGCTGCCCGCCGCCAGCGCGGCGATCAGCATACCCTCGATGATGGCGTGGGGGTTGCCCTCCATGATGGAGCGGTCCATGAACGCGCCGGGATCGCCCTCGTCGCCGTTGCAGACCACGTACTTCTTGCCCTCGGGCTGTCTGCGCACACTGTCCCACTTGCGGCCGGCGGGGAAGCCCGCGCCGCCGCGGCCGCGGAGGCCGGAGTCCAGAATCTCCTTGCAGATCTGCTCGTCGGTCATCTCAAAGAGCGCCTTTTCAAAGGCGGCGTAACCGTCGCGGGCGATGTACTCGGTCAGATCCTCGGCGTCGGTGGCGCCGCAGTTTTCCAGCACCAGACGCTTTTGCAGCTTGTAGAAGGGAATGTCGCTGTCCTTGGCGTAGGACACGCCGTCGAGCTGATAGAGCAGACGCTCGATGACCTCGCCCTTCATGATGGTGCGCTCGACGATCTCCTGCGCGTCGGAAACCTTGACGTGGGTGTAGAGGATGCCGTCCGGCTCGATTTGCAGCAGCGGCCCCATCTCGCAGAAGCCGTGGCAGCCGGTCTTTTTGAAGTGCAGAGCCTCGCCCTCGTCCTCATGCTTGAGGGCGACGCGGGTCTTGAGGCCCTTTTCCTCGCAGAGCTTCTTTACCGCGGCATAGATGTCCAGCGAGCCGCCGGCGATGCAGCCCGTACCGGCACAGACCAGCACCTCGCGGTCATCGGCGGCGAGCAGGGTTTTTGCCTCGAGACGCAGCGCGTCCAGGCGCTGACGGGTCAGTTTACGCTTCGGCATGGCTGCCTCCTTCCTTGGCCCGCAGGGATTCCAGCAGGTCAATGGCGCTCTCCGGCGTCATTTTGGGATAGACCTCGTCGTTCACGGTCATGACCGGCGAAAGCCCGCAGGCGCCGAGACATGCCACCGTTTCCAGCGTGAACATGCCGTCGCCGGAGGTCTTTTGCTTGCCGCTGAGGCCCAGATACTCGTGGAGCCCGTCGTAGATGGGCTGGGACTTGCGGACGTGACAGGCCGTGCCGCAGCATACCTTGACGATGTACTTGCCCTTTGCTTCCAGCGAGAAGTTTTCATAGAAGGTGGCGACGCTGTATACCTTCGCCACGCCGACGCCCAGCTTGTCCGCCACCAGCTCCAGCGCCTCGGTGCTGAGATATTTGTATTCGTTTTGTATGTCCTGCATGATCGCGATGAGAGCCTCGCGGCGGCAGCCGTAGCCGTCGACGATCTCCTCCACGCGCTTCAGGTTGACTTTGCCGTCCATGGAATGCCTCCTTTTGTTTATTGACGACTGAAAAATACCTCCGGTAGTTTACACGCTTTGTCGAGCTGTGTCAATGGATGAGTTTGGCGGTTTGTTACCCTGGGTGTTGCCGGAGCGTAACTTCGTTAAAATGCCCAAAAATCCGTTCCCTTTGTATTCTGGCGGGGGGCAACGGTGGGTTGCTTGTAAAACCGGCCTCCCCGCGTTACAATGCAGCTATATAGGGGAGGTGCTTCAATGAATGCGAAAGACGTATTATTTGAACTGCGGACGAAAAATGGCCTATCGCAGGATGAACTGGCCGAAAAGGTTTTTGTGACACGCCAGGCGGTATCCCGCTGGGAAAACGGCGAAACCGTACCAAGCACGGATACATTGAAATTACTCTCAAAGCTGTTCAACGTCTCTATCAATACGCTGCTTGGCGCCCCGCGCCAGCTCATCTGCCAGTGTTGCGGAATGCCGCTGGAGGACGCCATCATCGGCAGGAATGAGGACGGATCACCCAATGAAGACTATTGCAAATGGTGCTATGCTGACGGGACATACACCTACAGCAATATGGATGATCTGATCGACGTCTGCGTCAAGCATATGGCAGGCGAGAACTTTTCCGAGGAACAGGCGCGCGCTTATTTGAAACAGACGCTTCCCACGCTGGATTACTGGAAAAGGTACGAGGAGCTCAGCGATAACGGACAATTTGAGACGTTCAAGAGACAGCTGATCGAAGAAATCAACGCGCTCCACATCGAGGGGATGCCAAAAGTAGAAAAACTGAACGCCCTTGTCGGACGCTATGTGAATCTTGCATACCGGCTTCCAAACGGAGAGAATGTGAAATTTCTGGATGACCAAACCACCTATTTGGGAAACCAGCTGGAATCGGAACTTGGCGGAGAACGATGCTTTGGGGTTCTTGCAAACATGGATTTTATCATGATAAGTACGTATGAGGCGGAGGGAACCAATCCAGAGCTCATCCTTTATAAAAAGAGATAGTAAGCGACATTGAAAATGGTGCTTACTATAACAGCCATATTTCTCGGTTGCCGCAAAGCGGCGAGAGAAATGGCGATCATAATGTATAGTCAAGGACAAAAACTTTTGTCCTTGACTATAAAATCCCGATTTGAAACCGATATAATCTTAGCCCATTAACTGCTGTTACAGGCTGTTAAAGAAATCCTCCGAAAGCCAGAAAAACAAAGGGTTTACCGCAGTTTGCTCTCCTCTTGGCGTTATACGATTTCACACGTCGTTATCCTTGCCGCGACACCTGATAAGGGAAAAAGCAAGGGAAGGAAAATCCAGTAAAACGATATAACAATGTGTGGCAATCGGGAGCCTGTGACATACGAGCGAATATATTATAGCGGAGGATTTCAAAATGGACAAGTATATTTACAACGAGAGCAACGGCCTTTGGTACGAGCGGTGCGGCGACTACTATCTGCCCTGCCTTGCGCTGGACGAGGAAAAGCCTGTCGGCATATGGGGCGAGAGGTATCGGCGGTATCTGAAAGAGTACCGTCGCAGCGTCTACGACGAGTTGCTTCTGAAAGGCACACTCGGCGATCACATTGCCGAGATCGACCAGCAGGCGGAGGAAATGTTTGAGCGGCTGACAAAGCAGATGGCAGCGCAAGAGAGAGTAACCGAGGCACTAAAAGCAAGCGATCAGATGGCATGGGTCAATAGCATAAATCGGATTCGCAGTATTGTGAGAGAAATAGTTTTGACTGATTATATTTACTGCTGAACTGAAAGGGCGGAGAGGGAATCCTTCTCCGCCTTTTGCTAATCTGTTCGATTTTGATTTTTACGACATTCTAAAAAGAGCCGCAAAGTTCTTTTGCTTGCACACCATGTCGTAACGCGAGATATTCAACCGTTTCCTTCACGCCGCGTCCCGAAGCTGCTCCACCACGCTGCGGCGCGCCTCCTGCCCGTAGAGGATCGTCGGAATGAGCCAGCCCAGCAGGGCAAAAACCGGGATCGACGAAAGCACCGGTGTGATAACGAAGCGTGGATGCAGGAACCAGAACATCTTCTCCATCAGATGGATGGCGAGCGGGCTGATGAGAAGCGAGACGCCGAACGCCAGCGCCGCCGCGCTCAGGGCGTAAAACAGCCCCTCGATGATCAGCATGGAGCAAAGCTGTCGCCCCGTCATTCCTACCGCCTGCAAGACCGCGAACTCCCGTCTGCGGGAGAGGATGCCCGTCATGACGGCGTTGAAGAAGTTCAAAACGCCAACCAGAGCGATGATCGCGCACAAGATGCCTCCGAGCAGAACAAACATATTTCGGAAGCCCTCAAATTCGGCGCGCAGGGTAGCTTTGCTCTCGTACATCAAAGGCGACGCCGCGTCGGCGGTCAACTCAGACAGATACCGCTCCGCTGCCGCCTCCGTTTCTTCATCCGGCGTATCGAAGAGATAGAACAGCGGAGCCGCTTTCCTGCCGCTGTCCCGTTCAAGAGTCTCCACGGGCAGGACGGCCTGATACCCGACGACGGGCGAATAGCGGTATCCCATGCCATACGGCACGTCAATAAGCGCGCAGACGGTGTATTCGACCTCGTGCGCGCCGACGAGCTCTTCTTTCAGGTTTTGCGGCAAGGTGGTCTCGCTGCACAGCTCTCCCGTGCTGCTGTCGATATAGTGGCTGTCCTCCGCGTAGACGACGGTAATCGTATCGCCGACGGCAGGGTAGATTTCGGGATCGATTACATTGCCAAAATCATCCGTATTGACGGCGATCGCAATGCTGCTGCCTTCCTCGCTGAGCGGTGCGAGATCGCCGTCCAGCACGGTCAGCTTGCCGAGCAAATCCTTGTCAAAGCCCTCCAGCAGCAGTTCTTCCCTGACGCTGTTTTCCCGACGCTCCATCATGGACCGTTGCATTTCCAACCATTCCGCGCCATAGAAGCCCTCCGCCTGTACGTTCCAGGCATCTTCAGGCATCCACACCTTCGTCACGCCCGTATCGGTGTATCCGCACCCGGACAGGCTTGCGCGCGTACCTGCCTCGATCTCGTTGATAGACTCCGGCGAAAGGTACTCGGCGTCGGTGGTGACGAAGTGGAAATAATCGGGGCTGCTGACGATGAAATCCGCGCAGGTCTTGGAGGCGAGGTACTTTTCCATGTCAAAGCCGCAGACGAACAGCGTGAGGACGTGCAGAAGAACGACGGACAGCGCCAGCGAAAGCACGACCAGCGCGGTCTTCTTCCGGCTTCGTCCGAGATTAGCGAACGCCATGCGATACACGCGGGAGCCGTGCGCGGCGGTGCGCACCTTCTTTACGGCGCTTGCCTCGGTGTACCGCGTCGCCTCGACGGGGGACACCTTTCCCGCCTGCCTTCCCGGTCTCGCGCAGGAGAGCAGCACCGTTGCGAGTGCAAAGAGCGCGGAGAACGCGAAGATCAAGGGCGACGCGCTGACAGTCAGGGCTGCGGTTCCGAGATTGCTCACGGAAAGGATCGTCGGCAGCAGCCAAACGCCCACGCCGTAGCCCGCCAGCAGTCCGACGGGAATGCCGACGGCGCACAGGGCAAAGGCCTGGACGCGGATGATGCGCCGCAGCTGCTTCGACGTCACGCCGATGGTCTTCAAAAGCCCATAGTAGCGGATGTCGCCGGTGACGGAGATCTGAAAGATGTTGTAGATGATCAGATACCCGGTCATGAACACCAGCAGCAAAAACGCGGCGATGGCGGCAAGAAGCCCCGGGTCCATGCCGCTTGCGAGCTGCGCGGTCGTATAGCCCCAGTTGACGCCGATGTTCCCGGCATCATAGCCCAATTCCTCGTCCACGCGCTCCATCTGCCCGCGAATGTCTGCCGCAGAGGACATCATTACGTTCAGGTCCGTGCGGAAGGCTTCCATGCCGCGCTTCTCGCCAAGCGTCTTCGCCTGTTCCACATAGTCGCGTGAGATGTTGATGTAGTGCACCGGCATCAGGTCGTCATAGTCCCACCAGCCCACCAAAATAAAGGTGTCCGTGACCGTCTCGCCCGTTCGCATACCGTCATAGAGCGTATAGGTCAGCGGGATCTCCGTGCCAAGCTCTGGGTTGATACCCAGCAGCTCCAGCGTCCCGGTATCCGTCGTGATCTCCCTGCCTGCCGCCGGCAGCCTGCCGGTCGTGGGTGTCGCGTAGCTCCAACGGGTGCAGTTTTCGTCCATGTAGCTGATTTCGGCGGCTTCCTTGGCAAAGACGCCCTCCGTCGCGGTGCCGATGACGGTACGGACGCCGCCCTCCCGCACCAGACGGTGGGCGCTGATCGCCTCGATCTGCTGCGGCGTTACCTTCTTGAAGGTGCCGTGCATATAGCCGCCGAGCTGCCGGAACTGATAGGTCTGGTAGCTCGCGTTGACGGAGAGAAGGATGGTAAAGAGCGAGGTGATGAGCAGTGAGGTCAGCGCAATGGCGATCACGGCGATCCAGTTCCGCTTTCGCGCCGCCAGAAGCGACCGGACGCTCAGGCTCCAAATGAGCTTTCTGTTCTTGACACGCATCGTCCCGCCTCCTCAGTTGCGACTGACGATCCGTCCGTCCTCGATGCGGACGATCCGGTCTGCCATCTGCGCGATCTCCTCGTTGTGCGTGATCATCACGATGGTCTGTGCGTACTTCTGGCTGGTGATCTTCAGCAGGCTCAAAACGTCCTGACTGGTTTTGGAGTCCAGATTGCCGGTCGGCTCGTCCGCCAGAATGATCGCGGGCGTCGCCGCAAGCGCGCGGGCAATGGCGACGCGCTGCTGCTGGCCGCCCGAAAGCTGGCTCGGCAGCGCGGAAACGCGCTCGGAAAGCCCCAGCGTCTCCAAAATACTCTCGACAAAGGCGCGGTCGATCTCCCTGCCGTCCAGCTCGACGGGCAGCACCGTGTTTTCGTATACGTTCAGCACGGGGACGAGGTTATACGCCTGAAACACGAAGCCGATCTTCCTGCGGCGAAAGATCGTCAGCGCCTCGTCCTTCAATGAGAAGATGTCCTTCCCGTCCACAGTCACGGTGCCGGAGGTGGGGCGGTCCAGCCCGCCCAGCATATGAAGAAGTGTTGACTTCCCGCTGCCGGACGTGCCGACGACCGCGACAAACTCGCCCTTCTCTACCGAGAGATCGACACCGCGCAGCGCGTGAACGGCGGTCTCGCCGCTGCCGTAAATCTTTGTCAGGTCTTTTGCCTGCAATATTTCCATTGTGATGCCTCCATGAAAAATCTGCATGACTGCGGAGAAGCACTCCCCGAGGTCATACAGATCATCTCATATAAATCTTTCCAGATTCTTTCGGCAGGGCAAAAAATTCTTTCAGTTTTGAAAGAATCTTCACGCACACGGCAGAAACACGGAAAACACGGAGCCCTTGCCGGGAATCGAGGACACCTTGATATAGCCGCCCTCCTGCGTGACGATCTCACGCGCCAGATACAGTCCGACGCCCACGCCGTTGCTGTCGCGGTTCGCCTCGGAGCGGTAAAATCGCGAGAATATCTTCGCCTGCTCCGCCTCGGGGATACCGTCACCGGTATCGGCGACGTCGATGCGCACGAACAGCTCATAGGCTTGCGCGGAGAGCGTCACACCGCCGCTGCGCGTGTATTTGATCGCGTTGTCCACAAGGTTCCCGACCGCCTCTGCCGTCCATTTGGGATCGCAGACCGCGCTCAGTTCAATCGGCTCCATGCTGAGCGACAAGCCCTTAGCCGCAGCCTTGGGCGCGTACTGCTCCAAAACGCCGCGCAGGATCGGCTCCAAAAGCTCCGCGCGCGGCGTGAGCACCAGTATCCCGTTTTCCAGCCGGGAGAGCTTCACCAGCGCGTCGATCAGGAAGCGGAGCTTTTCTGTCTGGTGATGGATGGCGCTCACATTCCCGCGCTGTTCCTCGGTTAGCTCGGAATCCTCCAACAGCTCGCTGCAGAGCAGGAGATTGGCGATCGGCGTCTTGGTTTGGTGCGAGATATCGGAGATCAGCTCCTTGATCTTGTCCCGCTCCTCCGCAATGTGGGCAGAGGATACCACGGAGGCGCTCAAATAATGGGAAAGCTCGGTTTCCAGCCTTGACAGGCGGCTCTCGTCGAAGCTCTCCTCCGAAAAGCTCCCATCCATCGCCGCGCGGAGCATCCGTTCGATGCTTTCCATGAGCCGCGCGGTGCGTCGGCGCTGCCAAAGAATCAGGCCCACGGCGGCGCAGAGGACAAGCAAGGCGGCGATCAAAAGCCATTTATCCATTCTCTTTCACCCAGGTGTAGCCGATGCCATAGACGGTTTGAATGGTTTTCTGCGCGCCCAGCTTGTCCCGCAGGCGCTTGACGGTCACGGAGAGTGCGTTTTCCTCCACGAACTCCGCGCCGTCCGTCCAGATGCGGTCCAGCAGCACAGCGCGCGGCACGGTCGCTCCGGCGTTCTCCACCAGCAGCTGCAGGAGCTTCTGTTCGGTCTTGCTCAGCTCCACGGTCTTGCCCGATACGGAAAAGGACATATTGGCGAAGTCAAAGAGATAAGGCCCGGACTGATAGCAGCCCGTCTTGGACGCGCCAGCCTTGCGGAGCTGCGTGTTGACTCTCGCGCGCAGCACCGAAAGCGAGAAGGGCTTGGTGATGTAGTCGTCGGCGCCGCGCTCCAGCCCGTCCACAATGTCCATGTCGGTGTCATTCGCGGTCAGGAGCAACACCGGAAGCGTCGGCGCCTGCTCCTTGATCTCCCGCAGCAGGTCGAGGCCGCTGCCATCGGGCAGATTGACGTCCAGCAGCACCAGCGTCGGCGAGGCAAGCGCGAGCTGTTCCCGCGCCGAGTGAAGATCGGTACAGGAGACGATCTGCCTGCCGTCCGTTTTCAGCGCCTTGCAAAGCCCCTGATTCAAGTCCCGGTCGTCTTCTATGATCAATATTTGCTCCATGGATGCTGCTCCGTTCGTTTTTCAGTATCGCATATCATAAATGAGAGTCATGCAAAATTCAATAGGATTCGCAGCAAATTGCTTTGCATTGCAGTCGCAAATAGGCCGTTGTTCTTACGCATCCACGTCAACAGCCTTGCGGCGCTTTTCCATCTGTGTTTCCGCCTCCTGCTGCGAGACATACGCCTTTGCTCCGTAGTGCGGCGTCACGGTCGGACGCTCAACCGTCGCTTCCGGCGCAGCAGATTCCACGGGCTTTTCCGCTTTCGCAGGTACATCTTCGGCGGGAGCATCGATGTCTTCCGCCTTTGCGTCCTGCTCCGGCGCCGGTTCCTCTTTCTCGGTTCGCTCCGTTTTCTTTTCCTCTTCCGCCTTCGGCTCTTGCTCGACCTGCTCCGACTCCCGCTCCTCCTTGCGCTCCAGCGCCTGCTCCGCCTCGGTGGAGAGCTTTTTGTATTCTTCGGTTTCAGCAAACGCATTCATGCTTTCGGTCATGCGGTTCATGCGATATGCCGCTGTACCGTCCCCGTTCTTTGCCGCCTGCATGGACTCGCTCACACGGGCCATATGAAGGCTTTGCACCTCGTCCTTGGATTTGCAGTGCCGCAGAGCTTCCTCATAGGCTTTCTGCTCCTTTTCGATCTGGCGGAGCTTCTCGTAGAGCTGCGGGTTCTTCTCCTTGAGATATTCCATCTCCTTCTCCGTCAGCTTCGCGCCGGCGTTGACCTTTGCCGTGATCTTGCCCATCTTCTCGTTTTCGGCCTCCTGCTCCGCCTGAGACGGAGCGTTGCCAACCGAGAGAAAATCGTCAAGACCTTTGCTGTGTCCCATCACGTTGCCGCTTTTCTTTTTCAGATTCCACTGCGTTTTGAGCGCGGTGGTCTTTGTGAATTGGCTGATTGAGCCTATCGTTGACAAATCCATAGTCGGTGCCTCCTTAATGAAAAGCGTGAGTTTACACTTTATCAATTATAATATCGACACTATTTCAGAATAATTAACGTGATGCTCACCGATCCCCCACAAGCGTTCAGTGTATTGGTACGCACAGAATCCTCGCGAGCAATGTTTCAGGATATCCTTTTTCCATTCCCGAAACGCTCGTTGGGGAGCGCCCCAAGCCCCTGACCGCCCGCTTGCGCGGGTCGGTCGAACGTGCCTGACGGCACGGCTTTGTCGCTCCCATTGGTCGCTTATTCCCGCACATTCGCGCAGGAAAAAAGAGGCGCGGTTCCCGCGCAATTCAAAAAAGGCGACATACGAAAACCTTGCCGCACCGGTCATCCGACGAGACAAGGTTTTTGTCGTTATCGCTCCGTCTGATCCTGCTTTGTTTTTCTTTCGCGCTCGCTCAACTCCGCGCCCAAAATCCGGTCTACGTTCTGCTTCACGGTTTCGTAGGTCAGCATCTCCTGCCGGTGCGTCCTATATCGCTCGTACTCCGCCTGCTTCTCGGCAAGCAGCTTGGCATATTCCTCGGAAAGCTGGGCGACCTTCGGAATGGGCTTGCCGCTCAGCGCGTCAAAGGCTTTTTTCGCCGCCTCATGCTGCGCGATCTCGTCGCCGTGCTTCTCCAAAAACTCTTTTTTGTGCCGCGACTTTTTGTAGACGGCGTAGACCTCGCGCGTCTTGGAATAGTTGATGATATGCGTCTTGAGCTGTTTGACCTCGGACAGCCTTGCCTCCAACTGCTTGATACGCTTGGAGGAAGCGTTGAAGTTTTCTCCGGCCTGCTCCGCCCGCGCCACCAACTCGTCGTAGTCGGTCAGATTATTGTCGATCAGGAAATTGAGCGTTTTGGCCGCCTCTTTCAGATTGAAGATTTTGGCCCAACGCTCGTAGCCTGCGCCCTTGCCTGCGTCGATCTTCGCTTGAATGTCGATGAGAAGATTGACCATCTTACCATCGCCGCGCTGAATGGCCGTTTTAGCCTCCGCAGAGCGCCCGCGCCGATGCTCACAGCGAGCGCGCAAGGCATCCAGCGTATAGTTGTCGCCCAAACGGTAAGAGCGCGTGAAACGCTCCTGTGCGGGCGCTCGGAAAGCTACGTTGCCACCCTCTTTTTTGACTTCATAGCCCTCGGCGCGCATCTTCGCCAGAAAATCCTCGTAGTCCTTACTGGCAGGGAGAACACGGTCGATGGTCTGGCGCAGGCGCTCCTTGAAGCTGTTGCCGTACTTGATCGCCGCCTGCTCCCGGTGCGCCTTACTGTTCCGCGCGGGATGCTCGATTACGGACAGACCGTTTTCACGGCACAGCTCGTCGTTGAGCCGCCGCAGGACAAGCGCCGAGCCTTTGACGTTTTTGAACTTTCCGTCGCAGTCCAGATTGACGCTGTTGAACTCGATATGCGTGTGGATATGCTCTTTATCCGTGTGCGTTGCCACGACGAACTGATGCTTCCCGCCGGTGAACCGCATCGCCAGCTCGTAGCCGATGCGGTTGGCCTGCTCCGGCGTAACCTCCCCGGGCTGAAAGGATTGCAGGATGCGATACATGACAACCTCTCGCGCCTTCGGCTGGCTGCGCCCGGTAAGCTGACGGTACAGTCGATGGCTGATTTCAAATTCCTGCGCAGCGCTTTCTGGTGAACACATATAAGAGGACACCAATGCGCCGTCCATTGTCTTTTCCGGCTTCTGATCGTAGTCGAGGCGCGCAGACATGGACTGCATTCGTGTCCTGTTGGTCATCGCTTTTCGGGGTAAAAGGCTGGAAATTGCCACTTGCCGCCTCCTTGTGATGCCTCTGGTCAACGTCATTTTGTCGCTGACCACTTTCGATGGGTAAAGTGGTGGCGGTGCCAAGCGCCGGCACCGCGTCACGGGCAAAATTTCCGTCATGTTTCACCCTGACCTCGCGGACATTTTGCCGGTTTTAAGAGTGTGGTGCCCGCGCGTGGCGCAGTCACCATTTTCTAAAACGGACACCGTGTCCGTTTTAAGGAATCAAAGCGAGCCGGGTTCGCTTTGATCGTCCACCGATCAGAACGACAAAGTGACGTTCTGATTGCCCTTCTCGGAAACGCTCTATCCCAACGGCGCGATTGCGCCGCTACTCCACTTGCCGCACTTCGTCCCGACTTCGCAGGTTACGGCCCTGATTGGCGCTCATGAAGTGCTCTAAGGTATCGGCGCGTATGATAGCCTTTCGCCCGACCTTCAGCACCGGCAGCTTGCCCCATTCGACCAGCTTCCGCATGGTATTCCGCCCAATCCCCGTAATTTCGGCAGCTTCGTCGATGGTCACGCCCAATTTGACAACACTGATTGCCCCTCGCCTCCTTCCACTGTTGCATATTGCAACTTGCTTGAAGTGAGTATAGCAGGCGGAGCATAATTTGTCAATAGCGTATTGCAACTTATTTTTGACGCTCTATAAAAATTATCGAAAAGAACTATTGTAAATTGCAACTCCTTGTGTTATACTGGCGGCAACGAGGTGAGATACCATATGAAAACAGAAAGCAAGTTCACTGCAAAACAGGTCGGGGATCGCATCCGGGAACGCCGCACGGAGCTTCGCTTGTCCATGAACGACCTCGGCGAGCGGCTCGGCGTCAACAAGTCCACCATCCAGCGGTACGAGGCGAACGGCGTCGATCCCAAGAAAACCTACATGATCGTTTCCCTTGCGAACGCTCTGGAAACGACGCCGGAGTGGCTCAGCGGCTTGTCCGACGCGAAGGAGTACGACAACTACACCGTTTGCAAGAAAGCCATTGACGAGCATATCTCGGCGTACCTCTATGAGATGACGACAACCATCAACGGTGAAGGACACCGGCAGCTGATGAACAACTTGCTCGGTGAGTTCATCGACCTCTATTCCATCCTCTGCTGCCACTTTGCGCGGGCGATGGCGGAGGCGGACAGGATCGCGGAGGACGAGGGCTTGAAGGAGTCCATTCGCCGGTACGCCATCGAGATCGGCGACGTGATCCAGAAGTCCTACGTCAAGGAGATGGAAGCGCCGATTGAGGACATGAAGCGGTTGCTCGACGGCATTTTGCATCTCTATGACACTGGGCGCACAAGCGTCAAGATGGGCGACCTTTTCAGCATCAAAGAACAGGCGCGGGCGCGCCTGAACGAAATCAGCGACAACAGCGATTCCGCGGCACCTTGAAAACACCGCGTGCATCAAGTCCGGTTGCCCCGCAGGGGCGAGGACTTGGCACATTATATGTTTTGTTATGCGACAGCATAATAAATCAGCCGGTACAAAAAAACCGGCGTCTGTGATATAATCCCATTACACGCAACGTATGTCACAGGCCCGATTGCCACGGAACAGAAAGGAGAAGTATTTACCGATGGCAAAAGGTTCTGTGAGGAAAAAAGGCAACAAGTGGTACTACCGCTTCTACGTCGAGGACGGGAGCGGGAAGCCGGTGCAGCGTGAGTTCACCGGCACGGCAAGCAAGAGCGAGACGGAGGCGCTGCTCCGCAAGGCGATGGAGGACTACGAGGCAAAGAAGTTTGTCGCCAAAGCCGAGAACATCA
>Ga0256407_10003571_pt1 | contig 27417 bp, 27 predicted proteins | sample RumenRJG_04DNA_FD_193489 | JGI IMG/M metagenome (GOLD analysis project Ga0256407, IMG submission 193489) | Bovine rumen microbial communities from Lethbridge, Alberta, Canada - RJG_04 | ecosystem: Host-associated > Mammals > Digestive system > Stomach > Rumen | place: Canada: Alberta... | reverse complement strand
GGAACTTACCAACCACGAAGAATGGTATTCGCCAATTACAAAGAGCAGCTTTATCATACCAAGACACAATTCACAGGAGCTGAAGACCGGCTTGGAGAATGCAATCAGAAAGCAGGCGGGAATTGAGAAATATTAATGTTGAGAGGGAAAGATATGAATAAGAAATTATCACATTCTCCTTTATATGTTTATCCGGCAGTGTTTACACCAGAACCAGAGGGCGGTTATTTTGTTCATTTTCCGGATATTGAGAATTGTTTTACATGTGGTGACACATTGGAAGAGGGAATAATGATGGCAGAGGAAGCACTTGCTCTTATGGTTTATTCAAACTATGAAGAGAAAGGCATTGAAGCTCCAAAGCCAACACCTATTAATGAGATCAAGCTTAAGAAAAAAGAGTTTTCTTCATATGTAGCATGCGATACTACTCAATGCAGACGGAAGTTTGGAACCAGATCAGTAAAGAAAACACTGACAATCCCTGAATGGCTTAATGAGGCAGCCATGGCAGAAAGAATCAACTTCTCCCAGGTCCTGCAGGATGCCTTAAAGGAGAAGTTGAGAGTTAGCTGATATTTGATATTAATCGTGAAGTTGCAATTTATTTAGCTTCATCCAATACTGTCTGAAGCCTCTTCTGCATTACGGTAATTACGTCATCCATGGATTTCTGGCCGTTGAAGTATGATGAGGATTCTTCCATGAGAATGCTCTCGATCGCGCTGCCTTCGCTCATGCCGCCGTATGATGAAGATAAGACTTCCTCATATTTATCGATGATATCGTTTGTGAGCTTGGTCTTCTCTACCGATTTATCGTACTTGCTCTCTATCTCTATAGATTTGTTATAGGCTTCGAGTTTCTGTTCGGATACATAACGCATGGATCTGCGGTTTATCGGGTTGGATTCCTTGTAGCACTGAACATCATAAGACAAAAGGACTTTTACGAATTCCGCGCACGCTTCAGGATATTTTGTATCGGATGTTACGCATACGAATTCCCTTGATACTGTCTGCGGACCTCTTCCGTCGTAAGAGGGGAGACCGTAAACACCAAGGGTGCCGCCGAATATCTTATAACGGTCCAGATAGTTCTCGAAGGAATAGAAATTTCCGTATACGGCGCCGATCTTACCGTCAACTCCTGCGGTCTCGCCTGAAAGAGTACCGCTAATCTCCGCTTCCATTTCGGTGACGGCGCGGTTATGTTCAGTTACATAACCGAATCCGTAATTATCTGTGTTAGAACTCTTGTCGCTGCCATATTCTTCAACAAAAAGCATGAGGCTGCGGAAATCCTCGCAGTCAATATTAACCTTTCCGTCCTTGATAAACACATCACTCATATTCATGAAGAGCTTAGTGAAGTACTCGGGTTTGCTCATAAGGAATCCGGGTGTCTTGCTTATGGGATCGTTGCCGTTACAAACGTCTTTTAAGAATATCTCATATTCTTCGAATGTGAAGCCCTTCCTGCCTTCAGGAACATTTGAAGAGTCGGTGATCACCCCGGATGCACTTATGTCCAAAGGCATAAGATAAAGGCTGTCACCTGATCTCGAAGCCTCGACCGCATTCCAGAAATAATCTTCCTTGAAAGACGGATCATCGATGTTAAGGTAGGGCGCGAGATCAAGATATCGGTTGCTGTCAGAAGCATCTGATACGGGATTGTTGATAATGAGGATATCCGGGTTCACATCCTGATATTCACCGACATCATCGTATGGCATTACAAACTTGACGAAACAGGGATTATCCTGTCTGTTGTATATCTTGGCAGCATAGAGGTCCGAGTATTCAGGATAGGAATCCTTGCCAAGAGACATTGTAATAACTGTCTTGCCGGCATTAGGGTTTTTGTCGGCACGCTTCAGATGCATTATCTTATAGCCGTCTATCGATGAATAAAAACCGGAGTTGTCATATGTGTAGCCGCCGAGAATGACATCGCTTCCGTCATCGGAAACATATAAGGTCTCAGTATCTATGACATCGTAGAAAGACTCATCGACGCTGTTGTAATCAAAGATCTTCGTAAGCTGGCCGGTCTCTTTATCAACGAAGTTCAAACCATACATATCACGCGAAATCGTCTTGCCGTTGCAGTATTCGAGCTGATAAGTTTCTTCACTGCCGTAAAGTCCTTTTAACTCTGAGAATACTCCTGTAGCAAGATCCAGCTGTGCATATACAAGATTGTCTGTGGCAATAACAGGGAAGATGACTTTGCCGTCTTCCGAAGGGATCATATCCCAGATATCAGATAATCCATACGAGAATAAACTGTATATTTCAGGTTCATATGAACTGCCGTCAGGCCTTATCACGATAATGACCTGTTCCTGCCATTTCTTTCCATATAATAAGAATATCTGATAGCCGTTTGTAGTATACATATCAGTAATGGACATTTCTTCAGGCTTATACCATCTGGATTCGGGAATGCTGATCTCCTTGCCGTTTAAATAATAGGTTTTCTCTGAACTGCTCCTGGCGATCAAACACTCAAGGATATTAAGCTGACCATCTGATATCCAGGCTTTCTGGAGTGTCCTGAATTTACCGTTCTCATATGATGTGAATTCTTTTTTCTCCAAAAGCTTGCCGTCAAATGAGAATCTCAGTATTGATTCATCATATAAGTCAGCAAGTTCTTCGTCTGTCAGTTTCTTGTAGTCTCCGCTGAAATGCTTCTCGGCCTCAGCCTTCATGTAGACAGAATCTTCCGAAGCTCCGATCTTCTCTAAGTAGCAGTAATCATATACATCCGAAGAATACAGATCAGATGTCTCAAATGAAGTAACTTCATACCAGGGATCAGTTTCCTTTATCACTTCATAGTTTTTCTTTTTTGAAGCGCATGATACGGAAGATAATGCGGTAAGCATTACCAGAAGAGCAGAAATGAGTTTTATGTCTTTTCGAGTTTTCATGAGTTTATTCTATACCAATCAGGGCTCGAAAAGAGTTAAGATTCAGGTAACATTTATGTCCTCAAATTGATTTGGGAAAGGTTTAGGAATAAGATTTTTACATGAGCAGAATATTGATCGTAGAAGATGATGAAGATATCGGTGCAGTCCTTCAAAGAGAGCTTACAAAGGGCGGCTATGAAGTACTGCGCGCGGTAACCGGAACTGAAGGGCGCATGATGCTCGGTTCTAATCCCGACCTGATCCTGATGGATCTGATGCTCCCCGGACTTACAGGAGAGGAACTCCTTACGCACATACCTAAGGAGATACCCGTAATCGCGGTAAGTGCAAGGTCATCTATAGACGATAAGGTATCTTTATTAACGAGCGGCTGCGTTGACTATATAACAAAACCGTTCGACATGAAGGAGCTCAAGGCGAGAGTTGCAGCAGCTCTCAGAACTTCTTTGGGGAAGAAGACAAGTGGCCGCATCAAATGTGGGGAAATGGAGATCGATACCGACAAGCATGAGGTAACGGTCGGCGGAAGGGAATTGAAGCTTACAAGGACCGAATACGCGATCCTGAAGATGCTTGCTTCAGGTGACGGAAGAGTAATCTCAAAGTCTGAACTCTTAGACCTTATCAGGAGTGAGACACCCGACTGTACCGAAAGTTCGGTAAAGGTCCACGTAAGCAACCTTCGTAAGAAGATAAAGGAATTGACAGATACAGAATATATTGAGGCGGTTTGGGGAATAGGCTTCAAGCTGAAAGGAGACAATTAAATGGAAAACTTACTCTCGACCAAAGACCTGTGCAAGAAATACGGCAAGCACGAGATCCTTAAGAATGTAAACATGGATATTCCTAAGGGTGCGATCTTCGGTCTTGTCGGAAGGAACGGTGCAGGTAAGACCACGCTCATGAGGATCTTAACGGGCCTTGCAGAGCCTACTTCAGGCACATACAGCATCGCAGGGATCAAGAGCAATGACAAAAAGATATTAACTGTCAGAAGAAGGATGGGATCCATCATCGAGAGTCCTGCGATATACCGCAATCTTTCAGCTTATGACAACGTAAAGCTTCAATATATCAATCTGGGAATGACATCATTTGAAAGCATTCCGGAACTTCTGAATCTTGTTGAACTTCAAGATACCGGAAAGAAGAAGGCAGGAAAGTTCTCTCTCGGTATGAGACAGAGACTCGGTATCGCCGTAGCTCTTTGCGGCAATCCGGACATCCTTATCCTTGACGAGCCGATCAACGGTCTTGATCCTCAGGGTATCATCCAGATGCGTGAGATCCTCTTAAGGATCAATCACGAGAAGCATACCACCATTTTGATCTCAAGTCACATTCTTGAGGAATTGTCTAAGCTTGCTACTCACTATGCCTTCATCGAAAAAGGTGAGATCCTGCAGGAATTGAGCAGCAGTGAACTGATGGCTAAGGTACGCAAGGCTTCAAGACTTAAGACTGCTTCAACAGAACTGTTGTGTCCTGTTTTCGACCGCGAGGGAATCGAATACAAGGTCGTTGATGAAGAGAATATGGATATTTTTTCTGACATTACCGCAAGCAGGATCGTTTCTCTTGCAAATGAAGCGGGAACGGAAGTCCTCAGCATAACAGAGAATAACGAGAGCCTTGAAGGATACTTCATGAATCTCGTTTCCAAGAAGGACGGAATCTCATGATCCGGGCATTAAGATCATCTTTTTTCAGGTTCTTCAGTACAGGACTTTTCATTAAGAGCCTGATCTTTTCAGTGATCCTGGCTTTTTTCCAGATCTTCAGAACCTGTACTGAAGAACTTGGCCTGTTACCGTTCCAACAGCCGAGATATATCAACAATACTTTCATTATGATGAATATGCTGTCACTCCTATATGTAGTTCCGTTCGGCATAGCTATTTTTGCGTCTATCCATACGGGATCGGATATTCAGTTCCGTTCGATCAATAATAAAATCGCTACGGGCGTATCCAGGACAAGCATTTTCTTTTCTGACCTGATAGTTACCGTTTTGACTGCCGAGTTTTCGATCCTGCTTCAGATGGTGATCTTTTATCTGTATGCAAGATTTGTTCCGGTCAAGTCAAACATATCCTTATCCGGAGTAATTATCAATTCCACACTGTGTATCATGGTAATCTGTGCGGCATTCAGCGCTGTTTATGTGCTTTTGCAGATTTTCAGCAGCAATAAGCTCCTGGCGCTGATAATCACACTTCTGATAATCCCTGCGCTTATTGTATCGACACAGCTGATGGAATCAAAACTTAATGAGCCTTATAGGCTATATCAATATGAAGAAGATGAGAACGGGGAGGCAAAGGTAACCGGCTGGACAGTGAATCCAAATTATATCGGAGGAACCCCCAGAACGATACTGAAATTTGTCTATGACACGAGCCCGTATTCTTTCTATTTTTTGGAATCGGATAAAGTCTCTCTTAAGACGGAAACAGAAGCCGCAGGCATTGTTTTCCTCGCTGCGACGGCCCTTGGTGTTTTAAGCATAAATAAGAAGGAGTACCCCTGATCTATGAAGAAGATACTAGCAGGCATGTTCTTCAGGCTCGTCAGGGGATATGAGATCTGGGCCCTGATCGCATTGTTTTTATTTGCAGTCCCATACTTAACTTATGCGGATGTGATGACCCTTGATTATCTGTCTGCAAAATACATCCCGGGTTATACATATTCTTATGACTATGGTAAAGGCGAGACTGTAATCAGTAATGATAATGCCGATCAGTTCTGCTATAAGAATTCAGGCATTAGTGCATTCGATATCTATAGAGCACGGGTAGAGAAGATCCCACAGGATGAATTTGACAGACTGAACGATGAACTGTTCAATAATCCTGTCAGAGAAATGGAGAAGATCTACCAGGTGATCCAAAGGTCTTTTCTTATACCGGCTGTCCTAATGGCCATATTTATCCCGGTTTTCTTCGGAAGGCTGTTTTCTGACGGTACGATAAAGAACATCGTTGCGTGTGGTTACAGCAAAGGAAAGATTTTTTTCGCATCACTGGTCATGACGGCAATCCTTGATATTGCCCTGATCCTGTCAAGCTTTCTTATAATAGCCGGTATCTGCATCTGGCTTAAGTGGCAGCCGCCGATATATCTGCCGGTATTGATCTCTGCAGCAGTAATATCAGTACTGCTCCTGTTCACGATCACGTCTGTCTGTATGGCTGTTATGTTTGCAGGAGCTAAAAAGACAATCGCTTTTGTGGCCGGCTTCATAATGCTGGTGGTACGGTTTTACCCGGTTTCTTTTTTCTGTACCACCCTTCTATGGATGGGTCAAGCTTCATCTGTATCCGATATGGATCCGGATGTGCTGGAGCAGCTCAAAAAAGAAGGACGAGGCAGTCTGGAGATCAGGTTTGACCTTTCACAGTTTGTCGATAAGTACTATTTGAACGGAGAAGAGATCAGGTATGTGTGGAAGCCGGAAAACGACCTTCCTCCCGCAGTTACGAAGCCTTTGATCGCATTGATATATCTTGATCCGTTTCTGGTTGACCTGGATTATAACGTATATATGGGTTTTACGCCGTACTTAATGTACCGCGATGGTCTTATGGCCATAAACATTGCAAGTAATATATTCTGGATATGCTGCATCAACGGTTTGGGGATCTTAGTTGTTAATAAGCGTGAATTACATTGCTGATATGGGGTCAGGAATATGAAAAGAATACTTTCGGGGATGCTTTATAATCTTTTCAGGGGCTTTGGAATATGGTGCATTATCATTGCTGTGGTTATTCTCGGAGCTTTATATGATTTTAGTAATCTGAGAGATATTGACATTATTGCGGTCGGAACATTTGGCGAGACCAGAGACTACAGCTCTGAAGACCGCCAGCTTATAATAACGCCTGAGAACGTCGACCAGTACAGCTTTAAAGGTTCCGGCATAAGTGCTTTCGATGTATACAGATTCCATGTGGATCCGCTTCCGCATGATAAGTTCGATCAAATCGCTGACAGATTCATTGATCCTTATGATGAGGTGAATGCGATTTTTGACAGTATCAGAAATATGCATGTAATCCCTTCGCTTATAGTGGTTATCTTCATTGCAGTATTCTTCGGAAGGATGTTCAGCCAGGGAACCATAAAGAATCTCCTGACATGCGGTTACAGCAGAGCTAAGATCTTTATCGCTTCTTTTATCGTGACGGCTGTTACTTCGCTTGTTTTGTTCCTGTTAAGATTAGCAGGCTTCGTTATAATGTGTATGCTCCTTAAGTGGCAGCCCCCTGTATATCTGCCGGTATTAATACCGACTGCACTGATCTCTTTTCTCCTGATGATCACGATTAATTCTTTTACTTTGGCAGCTCTGTTCATCACGAATAAAAAGACAGTGACTTTTATCATTGGATTTCTGATGTTCTTTACTTTTGATCTTTCGGTCTCGAAAATCTTATCAAGCGCTCTTTGGAGTTTTGAGATGGAAGCTCAGAGTGGAACTAATGATGATGCAGATTATATTAATTTAGTGAAAGAAAACCGCCAGAACGAGTTGGAAGAAAGATTTGATTTCAGTGAATTCACAAGCGATTTCTATTGTGATGACCGGATCGTATTGGATTTTGGCGTTAAAGATACGATTCCTGCTCCGCTAAAATATTCAATGATCGCTTTGATCTATGCTGATCCGGCAATGCTCCATGGAGTTGAAGGCCTATACTCTCCTTATCTGATGACCCGTGACGGGCTTATATATATACCTATTGCAGTCAATATCATATGGATAATCGTGTCATCAGGCCTGGGAGTGGCGGTCTTTAGGAAACGCGAGATCCATTGCTGAGGAATCCATTTATGAAGAAGGTGATCTCCGGATTCTTTTTTAGATTTTTTAAGGGCATTGAGATATGGGTCCTCTTGTCGCTGATGCTGATAGCATCGGTATACATTGATTATCAGCCTATTAAATATGAATTGGGATTCTTTTCTGAGAGTGCTTTTGTGAATCCTGAAGATCGTGATTATTACAGGTTCAGTGATCTCGGCGTAAGTGCTCATGATACTTACTGGTATTGTTATGAGCCTATCGTGGATGAATCTTACGACAGACTTTCTATCATCAATACCAGTGCTTCGGCTGAGTCTGACGTTTTTGTTATGGTATTGAGTCTGAACCTGATTGTTCCTTCAGTACTGATGATGGTCTTCATTCCTGTGTTTTTCGGGCGGATGTTCAGTAATAAAACTATAAAGAATTACATTGCCTGCGGATTCAGCAAGGGAACGATATTTATATCAGCAATGCTATTTACTTTTATTATTGATTCAGCTCTTTATCTTACAGGATTGTTTGCGTTTGCTTTAGTCTGCGTTCTTGCCGGATGGATGCCGCCTATATATTTTCCTGTGGCTCTGTCAGTGATCCTGATAACCCTTTTGATTTTGTTTACTATGTCATCTGTCTGTTTGGCAGTGCTGTTTATCAGTTACAGTGAACTCTTATCCCTTGTTGCCGGATTTCTTATGCTGCTCTTGATGTTTATGCCTGTCGGTTTAGATAGCTATTACAAAGTGAATGAGTCATATGACTATAATGATGAAGCATCTCACGAATATATTCAGATAATCAAGGAAAAAGGTAACAATGTCTTTTCTTCTAAGCTGGATCCGACCGAGCTGGTTGTAAGAACATATTATTCTGATAAGGAAATTGCGTTTTATAAGGGAAGTTCTCTCACTCCCGGTGAGCGGGCATCCGCACTTGCAGTTGTATATGCTGATCCATTTGTTACGGAATATATAATTTGGGATAATACACTTCCGGTCTGTCTTCTGGTACGTGACGGTTTTATGGCGATAAAAGCGGCAAGCAACGTGTTCTGGATATTGTTTTTCGCGTACACCGGAATCACTTTCTTTAAAAAGCGCGAGCTGCCTTCGTGAGGAATCTGTCAGATGAAAAAGATCATTACAGGCTTGTTCTTCCGACTGATGAGCTTGCTATCTTTATGAATCCTGCTTCAGTCTATCAGTTAACATTCAGTTATGAAGGAAGCGAGCTTCCTCCCTACATGATCTGCCGTGACGGCCTTGCTGCGGTTAATATCGCATGCAATATCTTCTGGATCACACTCTCATCAGGCATTGGGGTTTCTGTATTCAGGAAGCGGGAGGTTGCCAGCTGAAGACTTAAGTTATTCTTGTGTTATCATTATCCATATCCTAATAAAGGAAGTCATATATCTTGCCGGTACTTATCGTTATCTGCGTTTTGCTTGCCATAGCACTTACCCTTGCGGTCATTAAGATCGTTCTCTTAAGGCGCGGTTTTGATGAGCTTACTGAGAATATAGAAGACCAGGTAAGCGGCAAGACTCAGATCCCTGTTACTCTGACTACTTCAGATCCTCATGCAAGACACACAGCTGAGATCCTTAACAGAGAGCTTAAGAACCTTGACAGGGAGCGCAACGAATACTTAGACGGCAACCGCAAGGTCGCAGAAGCGGTTACCGGTATTTCACACGATATAAGAACGCCGTTGACGGCGATCAATTCTTATCTCGATCTCATGGCAGATGAGAAAGATGAGGCTCTGAAAGCCCAGTATCTTGAGCGCATCAAGAGCCGTACTCTTTCACTTAGCGATCTGGCAGACGAACTTTTCAAATACAGTACTTCCACAGATCCCGAGAGATATCCTGTACAGACAGAGAATATTGTTTCCGAGCCTATCGATATCTGCAGAGTATTGGAAGAATGCATGCTTTCGTTTTATGCCGGTTTTAAGAAGAGAGGGATCGAACCTGATATCGAGATACCTGATGAGCCTGTATTTGTATTATGCGAAAAGAAGAGTGCAAACCGTATTTTCGAGAACATAATCGGCAATGCTATCAAGTATGCCAACAACGATCTGAAAGTAAAGCTCGATCCGAAAGGGCAGGTAATATTCAGCAATCCCGCACCGGACCTTACGCCTGTGTCGGCAGCCAAGCTTTTCGACCGCTACTATACGGTAAATGAAGGACATGCTTCAACAGGTCTCGGGTTTTCTATCGCCAAAGAACTCATAACAAGGAATAACGGAACGATCGAAGCTGACCTTAAGGACGGCATTCTTATGATCACCGTCAGCTTTAATCTGAAGGAAGCTGAAGAGCAGAACTGATCTAGCCGATCTTCTCATAATGCCAGATCATGCTGTCATCAAGATTGGTGTGCATAAGCGTTCCGTAGAGGACATATTTTACCTGAGGCTCGCCGTCAGCAAACCATAAGATATAGTCGTCATCAAAACTTACCGCGAGCATGTCACCGTCAGTGTAGAACTTGAATGCCTGGGTAAGGCTGCCGTTCTTTTCCTGCCAGCTTGTGATCCCGTTATCTACAGTAAGATATCTGTTGCCGTCCTTTTCTTTTATGAACGTCTTATCGCCTTTGTTGATGAGCTCGCATTCGATCTTTGTATCACCGTTCGTGAGGATATAAGTGCCGTCGCCTAAAGGGTTCCAGGATTCAACATATGTCCTGCTTATGTAGTCCTTAAATAAAGCCCTGTCCTGGGGAAGCTGGGTGCGCATTGTGGCAAGGCCCAAGACTTCTCCGAATACCAGGACCGTGGCTGCGGCTGCCAATGTGAATGAGAATGACCAGGAGATCCTGGTGTTATTGAGTTTCTTTATCTTCTCTTTGATAGGGGTCTTGTCTCTTGCGGCAAACCATTCCTTGAATAATCTGAAGCCCAGCAGGCTTATGGGGAAGAGAATGACGAAGTATGAGAAGACATACTGTGATTTTGCTTCCCAGAAGGTGTGGAAGATAAATCCGCCTGTAAAGATAAGGGGCATTATGAGAGCTTCTTCAAGATGCTTATGTCTTTTTACGAACCAGAGGGACAATACTACTCCTGCCCAGACTATGACCTGGAAAAATGACAGGGCGATGATTACAGGATATGCATGTTCCGGTCTTATGAATTCGTAGAACCAAAGGGCAGTATCGTGCTCGGGGCAGGTCTGGATGCACATATAAGCCTTATATGCGGGGTCTGCCCACTGGTGAAGCTGCTTTCTGGTAAAGAAATTCAGTAAATATGCAGGTTCTTCGGTCATTGATGTCAGTTCTTTTATATAAACTTCAGCTGCATATGCCGACTGCGCTTCCTTATCTCCGCCGAACTGTGCGTAAGTATCAGCATTAAAACCGTTATATCCGCCGGGATAGTTCTGGTAATTCTCCTGAATGCCCATTGCCAGGTAGGAAACATAGCTGACGCCTCCTTTAAGAGGGAGACCTGTTAAGTTCCGCATTACAAGAAGCGGTATGAATGAAGACAGCCATACACAGAGTAACATTGCCGGGACAATTATAAGGTTCTTGTACTTCTTGACTGAGATCGACTTAAACAGACAGTATATAGCAATGCCCACGGCAAAGATCATCTGGTTGCTCTTGATAACACATGAGAAGAACATGGCGATAAGAGAAAGAACTGCGTAAAGCGCCTTATTCTTTTCGAACGCATGTACGATAAGCCTTACGGCCATAACTGACAGTGCGAGGGAAGCAATGTTTCCGTAGATATAGAGTGCATAGAGCGTTGACGGCATGAAGAATATGCCGGTCAGTAAGATCAGGAGCTGAGATGTCTTTCCCAGTCCTATCTGTTTGCCGGTCAGTGACAGCTCGTTATAGAGCAGTACCAGGAAAAGGACATTTACCAGTCTGAAGAAAGTGTAATTGTATGTGCCGACGGCAAAGCTTGCGAGATAAGAGAGCAGTGTCAGACCATACTGGTTCGGATAGATATCCATGTAACCTGTCGGCATAAAGAGCTGTGTATTGCCGTTCCTCAGATCAGCGACGCCTTCCTGGACATAAAGCTGGTCAGCGGTTGTGCCGAGTCCGCAGGAAAGGGAGAAGACCACTTCGATCACCGCAATAAGCACGAGAAGCACGGCTTTTATCACCTTAAAGTGCTTGTTTGCGAATTCAGAGATCTTTATCCTGTCGCAGAAGATGACCCCGGTCAATGCAAGCGCTATTGCGATCAGATTGAAGATAACGATGTCACCCGAGAAGTAGTTCATCTGGAATCTGTCAGCTGTCGTAAAACAGGTGCAGAACAGATTCAATATCAATATATAAATTGATAAGGCAAATGAAATAACTGAGATTATATTGCGGTAGATCTTCATAAAAAGATTATACGCTAAAACATGTTTGAAATGTTTGTGTATAAATAATCCGGCAAAGTTACCGACGTGCAGTAACTTTGTCAGTCTTCCTGAGTCTCTTTAATGATCTTGGCGTTTTCTTCCTGGATCTTCGGATCGAAGGAAAGCATGGGTTCAATGTCTTTGCCGTGGAGTCTTCTGTCAACGTAGTTCCTGGTGAGCTTCATTACAACAGGGCTCATTGCGAGAACACCGATGAGGTTGGGGATCATCATGAGGCCGTTGAAGGTGTCAGAGATGTCCCATGCGATAGAAGAAGTCATGAGGGCGCCCGACAAGATCATGATAACGAATAATATCTTATAGATCTTTGTGATAACGGGCGCATGCTTTCCTGCCAGGTATTCTACAGCCTTTGAGCCGTAGTGTGACCAGCCGAGGATAGTCGTAAATGCGAATGCAAGAATTGCAAGGGCAATGAAGATCCTGCCGAATTCGAAGTTTCCGAACTTGAAGATAGTATTGAAGGCCTCAGCTACAAGTGTAGCATCAGAAGCTGTGTCCGCAGCTCCTGTCGTAAGGTCGATAACTCCTGATGTAAGGATCGTAAGAGCTGTCATCGAGCAGACAATGATCGTATCGGCAAATACTTCAAAGATGCCCCAAAGGCCCTGCTTAACAGGCTCTTTGACGTTGGAGTTGCTGTGCACCATAACTGATGAGCCGAGGCCTGCTTCGTTTGAAAAGACGCCTCTCTTGCATCCCTGTGTGATTATCGTCTTGAAGGCAACGCCTGTAGCGCCGCCCCAGGCAGCCTGCTTTGTGAATGCCATGGTGAAGATTGCCTTGAAAGCAGGGAGGATGCCCCTATAATTTGCGATGATGATGATAATGCTTCCGAGAACGAAAAGGACTACCATTACAGGAACTACTGTTTCAGCTACGGTAGCGATCCTCTTTAGACCGCCTAAAACAACGAATCCTACGAGTACCATCAGAATGATCCCGACGATGAGCATGTAGAGAGTGACATCAGTGTCGCCGGAAGAATAGAGGACCTTGGAAGACAGCGGCTTGATGTCAAATGCCGATGTGAAGTTGATTACGATCTTGTTGACCTGGCCCATGTTTCCGATTCCGAATGCTGCAAGCGCTGCGCATACTGCGAAAATGATGGCAAGGATCCTTCCTATGATCTTCATGTGCGGATAACCGCCCAAGCCGTCCTGGAGATAGTACATGGCACCGCCTGACCATTCTCCTTCATGATTCTTTCTTCTGTAGTAGATGCCGAGGATGTTTTCGGAATAGTTTGTCATCATGCCGAAGAATGCTGCGACCCACATCCAGAAAACGGCACCGGGGCCGCCTGTCATAATGGCTGCGGATACGCCTGCAATGTTGCCGACACCTACTGTGGCTGCCAGAGCAGTGCAGAGTGCCTGGAACTGTGAAATGGATGCTTTCTCTTTTGTGTGGGAGATGACCTTTTTATCGAACAGGCTTCCGATGGTCTTTTTCCACCAGTGCCCGAAATGAGTGACCTGGAAAAATCCTGTTAAGATCGTCATGAGGATTCCGGTGCCGATGAGAAGTATGATACCGATCTTTACCCAGACGAATTCGTTGATAACGTCGTTAATGCTTGCCAAAGTGTCCCAAAATGAATTGTCCATAGACATTCTCCTGATTACGAATGGTTTATTTTATACTGACAGATATATTAATGGCAACAAGCTGTTTTTGCATTTCACCTTCGAAAATCTGCCACTTACCGCTTTTCGCGATACAAGACGAAAAGCCTTTGCTAGTATTTTGCTACAAACAAGGAAAAAGGAGGTGACAGATATGATCAAGAGATTTATGAAGAGCAGGTGGTGGCATCTGACAGCGGCGGTTACAGCTCTTGCTACGGTAGGATACGTCGCATATATGGCTTATACATTCCGCGTTCTGATGGTCTGGTTCCTCATAGCATCTGTATTCATGACTGTATATGAGTTCTGGAAGTTCGCATCGTATAACAAGCAAAATGAGGTAACATAAGAGCATCTTTCCAATGGAGGCTTACTCAAAGTGAAGGTAAGTATTGATATTTCAGCTGAATATAAAGAGCCGTTTGCCGTGATCCATACGGACAAGGTCACTGACGAGATACAGAGAGCAGTGGATATGCTGGGTACGAACGAGACACCGGTTACGGCATTCAGGAATGAAGAGGATATTGTGGTCTTAAAGCCCGACGAGATCTACATGGTCAGGGTAGAAGACGGTGATACGATCATATATGGCGCGAAAAGCCAGTACCGTTCCAGAAGAAGGCTCTACGAGCTTTCAGAGCAGTTGGGAAGCAAGTTCATGCAGATATCAAAGACCACACTGGTAAACCTCTCATATATGGACAGCATAGAACCCGGATTCTCGGGCACGCTCTTACTGAAATTAAGGAACGGAAGCAAGGACTATGTTTCAAGAAAATATCTTCCGGAGTTTAAGAAATACCTGGGGTTATAAGGAGGTAATAGCAATGAAAAATGTAGTTAAAGATCTTTTGAAGAGTACGGTTATAAGTATCGGCATGGCACTGACGATATTCTGCCTTATCGGCGTTGCTTTCGATATCATCTATGGCGGTAATTTCAGCCTCGAAAACTATGGCTACACCAAGATGGCTTTAGGCAGCATCGTCGTAGGCCTGGGATTCGGAATCCCGACGGTCGTATATAACAAGGAGAGCCTGCCGACACCGGTAAAGGTAATTATCCATATGGGAATAGGATGCGCGATCTATACGGCAGTCGCATTTGCAGTAGGCTGGTTCGGAGGTTCAACCACACCGGTACAAGGCATCATCATAGCAGTCATCCAGCTTGCCGTAGCATTTATCATCTGGTTCTGCTTCATGCGCTACTACAGGAAAGAAGCAAAGAAAATGAATGAGAAGATCCAGTCCATGAAGAAATAAAGAAAAATACCTGATTTTTGCCGAAATTTAGATGCTTTTAGTTTAATTCCCCTTCTGTATAATCGCACGGAAGGGGAATTGCTATGAAAAGAGAGAAAGTTTTAAGTCTTGTACTGGCCTTTGCTTTTTTGGTTTCAGGGTGTAACAGGGGCAAGGCTGAAACAACAGAACAGACGGTTTTAAGCGGTGTTGCCGGACAGACGGCGACATCTGACGTAACAGAAACCTCTGTAACGGAAACTACGGCTTCCGAGCCCTTTGAATTCAATCCGCATGTATATTCAGGAAAAATCGCAGAAAGGGTCCCTCAGGATTACTGGGATTCATTCTATAATCTTTGCGATGCCTTGAGAAAAGGCGAGGATACATTCCAATGTTCAAGTCAGGAAGCCTATAACTGGGCTACTGACGTGGGTGTATTATGTGATCTTTTCCCGCCGGCAGGTGCGAAGATAGAAGGAAAGAGCGCCGACGGTTCTCCTGCTTTCGAGAACGGAACAGGAAAGATCCGTTATAAAATGCCTGTTGAAGATTTTCTCAAGAGAGAATCTGATTTTGAAGTCCTGATAACGGATATCCTCAACAGCACGATAGAGAAAGACGACTCGGAATACGAGAGAGCCCTTAAGCTGTATCTTTACGTGGCGAAGAACTATGTTTACGATACCTCGCTCATAGATAAAATGGGTGATGATGAGAACTATGTATATGCGTGTTTCATGGAAAAGAGGGGACAGTGTGTTAATTTCGCTTCTGTCTATGCCTATCTTCTCCTTCAGGCTGATATCGATGCAGTAAGTTACCGCATCTATGAGGATCTTTGCCATGCCTGGACATATGCCGTGATAGACGGCAAGGGATATCATATCGATACCACATGGGCTCTTCAGGCAGACGGAGTTGACGGTATCTATCTGGATTATTTCATGATGAGTGACAAAGACAGGATAGCTGACGGTTGCACGTTAACCAATCCTGATGTAACTCTGCTGCCCGAATGTAACGTGAATAAGACTAATGTTAAGTTCGAAGCGACTGACGAACAATACTGCATCAGGGATTACTGCAGATTCGTATCTCTCGATGAAGAGAAAAAGACAGTTCATTATGTTGATCTGTATAATGAACCAAAAGAGTTTTACTATGGAAATATCTGAGAGCTTTGGGGAGATAGAATGAAGAACAGAAATTTTATTTGTGTATTGCTTGCTTCTGCAATCCTTTTGTCCGGCTGCAACAGCGCTAAGACCGTTCAGACGGAATCAAGTTCAGAAGAAACAGCACAGACGATAGAGAAGATCGTATTTACCGAAGATGAATCCGTGACGGAAGCATCTTCTGAACAGACTCAGGTAAAATTTGAATTTAATCCGCATGTATACTCGGCTCAGCTTGCCAAGACAGTGCCTCAGGAACACTGGGATGCCCTGTACAGCCTTTGCGACGCATTAAGAGCAGGCGAGACCACTTTCAAGTGCGCTGATGAAAAAGCGTATAAGTGGGTTACGGATGTCACCATTATGTGCTGTCTTTTTCCGGCCGCAGGACTTCAGTTTAATGCAGAAAGTTCCGACGGATCTCCTGCTTTCGAGAACGGCATTGGCAAGATCACGTACAAAACGGATATCGATGAGTGGAAAAAGAGAGAAGCCGACTTTGAAGCCATGATCGTTGACATCATCAACAGCACTGTTGAGAAAGACGATACGGATTTTGAGAAAGCCCTCAAGCTCTACTTATATGTCGCTAAGAACTACACTTATGAGCATGATGTCGTTCAATGGGATAACTATGTTTACAAGACTTTTGTCAAGAAGACTGGCCAATGCATCAATTTCGCGGCCGTGTATGCTTATCTGCTCATGCAGGTTGGCGTTGACGCTCTGCCGTGTGGCACATACGACGGCCTGTGCCACGCGTGGACGTATGTGACGATAAACGGAAAAGGCTACCATATCGATACGACATGGGCATTACTGGATAATTATGCCGGTATGGAGCAAGTCTATCTCGATTACTTCATGATGAGCGACGCCGAAAGAAATAACGATAACTGCCTTGTAGCGGATCTTACAGTAGATGTCCTTCCGGGAATATGGGTAAAATACACGGATGTATCTTATGCCGCAACCGATAACAGTTACAACATAAGATCATTCAGTACATTTGTCTCGCTGGATGAAGAGAACAAGATACTTCATTACAGGACAATGGATGGAGCAGATAAAGAACTTCGCTACGATATCTGATAAGAGCCTTTATTCGTAATCGCTGAATGAATTCTTGTAGATGACGGTCTTTCCGTCGCCTGCGATGCCGAATACAGGTTCACTCGAGCTTCCCGAAGACATATCCTTGAAGTTCTCTTCGTACATGTACATGCGCGAATCGATCATGTCGAGCTCGTGCAGGATCATGGCTTCCGGTGTGGAAGGCACTCTGATGGCTCCCCATTCCGGCTGGCCGTGGTGGGATGCGATCATGTGCTTGAGCATAGCGACCTGCTCTGAATTATAGGATTTGCCGCCAATCGCCTGATTCTTGTTCCATACTTCGTGATCGATCATCTCAATGCCTAGAAGGGGATGGCCGAAGAGATTGCCCATATCGGTATATTTGGCTATGCCGGTATCTGATGTCTTCATCTCGATGAGCTTGCCGATGTCGTGGAGAGCAGTGCCGCAGACCAGGAGCTCCCTGTTAAGAAGAGTGTAAACTTCGCACATTGCATATGCGGATCTGAGCATCCTGTAGGTGTGATAAGCAAGGCCTCCGTAGATATTGTGATGCATTGCCTTGGCTGCGGAAGACTTGGTAAATGCGGCCATATTGGACTTGATGATCCTTACGGCGAGTGCCGTGAGCGAGAAATCATCGTCAGGCACGTCTGTATTAGTCATGTCATAAGCTCTGCCTGAGGACTGCTTGATGAGCATGAGTATGTCATGGGTAAGCTTGGCAGGATCTTCAGGCGGAAGCTTGATAAGGAGCTTCAACTCATCTTCAGGGAGCTTTACGGGAGTGATGTTTATGATCTTGTAGCTCTTACTGCCCTTATAATCCGTGATCTCGAGCCTGATGAGTGCAGTGACGCCTTCTTCGATGCCTGCATAAGCAAGATCCGCCTTCGTGGTATCGAACTGGATAGCCGTAATGGTGTCATCACCGTCACTTATCGTGATCTTGACCATAGGCTTGTTATTGGCTGTGTTTGTCTGGGTGACCGCTGATACGACTACGCTAGTGTCATAGGTGCCGAGATCCATAGTGCTGAACTTGATAATTGCCATGTGTCCACCTCTGAATAATTCTTTTCCAGTAAATGTTAGCATATATGTCATTTAATGCTATAACCTGATATTGAATGAACGGACATTCGTGCTATAATCTGCGCGGTTTGTCCTAAAGTCGGAAATTATTGTTTAAAGGCAGTGATATGAGATACAGACTTGCATGCTTTGATCTTGACGGCACCCTTCTGGATACGATAGGAGGGCTTACTTCAAGTCTTAACGCTGCAAGAAGGATGAATAATCTTGCGCCTCAGACAGAAGAACAGGTGATCACCTTTATCAACAACGGCGTGGTCAGATTCATCGAAAGAAGCCTTGCGGCAGATCCCGGAGAATACAGTGAAGACCTCAAGCAAAAGCTCTTGAAGGACAACGTCTCATACTATGATTCACACTGTCTGGATAACACGAAGCCTTATAACGGCATCCAGGAAGTCTTGAACCGCCTTAAGTCCGACGGAATGCTGCTCGCCTGTGTCAGCAACAAGAACGATGAACCTGCGAAGATCCTTGTGGATCATTTCTTCCCGGGGCTTTTCGATTACGTAAGCGGTTCCGTGGAAGGCGTGGAGAGGAAGCCCTCGCCAGAGCCAGTCATGAAGTGCCTTGATGCCCTGGGGATCGAAAAAAGCGAAGCTGTCTATATCGGCGATTCCGATACCGACATAAAGACCGCGGTAAACAGCGGGCTTGATATAATCAGCTGCTCATGGGGCTACAGGACACGTGAGTTCCTTATGGAGAACGGCGCCGTCAATATCTGTTCCGTTCCGGTAGACCTCCGGAGCTTTATGAGGTAAGTGTTATGCCGGAGAGCTCGAAAACAAAAGCGAGGTCGAAGCTCCGTCTTACCGCTTTGTGCGGCATTTTCGCTGCCCTGGTATTCATCGGAACGCAGATAAGGATCCCGACTGCGATAGGTTATATCAACTTAGGTGACGGAGTCATACTCATTGCTTCGTATTTCATAGGTCCTGCGGCATTTTTCCCCGGTGCCATCGGCTCAGCGTTAAGTGATCTAATAGCAGGATATCCGATGTATATAGCGCCGTCGTTTCTTATCAAGGGTCTGATGGGCCTTGTTGCGTCACTGATAATGAACGGGTCTCACGGGAAGAAGGCTCTTGGATTTGTGATAAGACTTGCTGCATGTCTTGGTGCCGAACTGATAATGGTGGGCGGATATTTTGTTTTCGAAGCCCTGTATTATGATGTTGCCGCTGCAGCAGGAGCGGTCGTCTTTAATCTTATTCAGGCAGGAGCGGCCATCGTTATCGCAATACCGCTTACTTATGCCATAAATATCAGGCAGACAAGATAAAAAGCTTTTGTTATATTCGCTTTCCTGTTGATTTTTTTGTGATAACAGTCTATAGATATTATACGAAGACTGTTTTATACCGGAGGCTCTCATGAAGGGCAGCAATAAAACACTACCCAGACTTCTCATTATTGAATTCCTGAAGAAGAATCCCGACAAGCGGTTTACCGCCCGGGATATTTATAATGGGATAAATATCAAGAAGGGCGAGGCGGTGAAGTCTACCGTATACCGCAATATCGATAAACTCTGCAATGAAGGGCGTCTCGTGAAATACAAGGAGCCTAATTCCAAAGCCATGAGCTACCAGTATTCTGAGGGGCACGGCTCTTGTAAGGAGCATTCGCATGCACAGTGCTCTGAATGCGGCAAGTTATTCCATATTGATAATGAAGTCTTTGCGGAAGCAACAGCAAAGATGCGCGACAGATACGGGATCAACATGGATTACCGCAAGACATTGATAATAGGTATCTGCAACGAATGCCAGGCAAAGAGAAACAGAATCAAGCATCCGTAAAGGATGCTTTTTTTATCGGTTTTGATTTTTTTGTGTGAGAATGTAAGAAACTGATTATCTGAGTCGTTAATATAGTGAGATCTCAAATGCTGCATGGGGAGGTTCAGGATTGAAAAATGAGGATGTTGTAAGGCTGTTCGATCTTTATTCGAATGATCTTTACAAGTTTGCGGTATCGTATCTGGGTTCGAAGCATGACGCTGAAGATGTCGTTCAGGAAGTGTTCTCGAAGCTTCTGGATAAGCATATGTTTTTCGAGAACAGGAACGAGAGAGCATATCTTATGACGATGACTGCAAACAAATGCAAGGATCACCTTAAGTCCTCCTTCAGATCTGACGTCGATCTGGAATCCGAAGAATGGCACCTGCAGTACTATGAAGGCTTTACGGAAAGAAACAAAGCTGTCTTCGATGAACTTATGCGCCTGGAAGAACAGTTCAGGGTACCGATATATCTGCATTACTATGCCGGTTACTCGTATAAGGAGATCAGCGGGATATTAAAGATCTCTGAATCCGCAGTCGCGGTGCGGATCAACAGAGGCAAGGAGCGTTTGCGGATCAGGTTGGAGGAATAGAATAATGAAAGACACATTTGATAAAGTCGTAATGGATGAGGAAAAGCAGGAAGAGATCCGTGCCGCACTTATGGGGAAGAAGAGAGCTAAGAAGACATGGCTCGCTCCACTTGTTGCGGTTGCGGCAGCAATAGCGGTCATAATGATCGTGCCGTACACAAGAGCGGTTGTTGTCAGAGCAGCAGGGGAGATATTAAGGAATATTACTGTTATTCATAACGGCAGAACCCTGAAGTACACCGAAGAGAGTGAGATCGTTGTCGACGGAGAAACGGTGCGTCATTTCACTTTGGATTACAACGTCGAATCCGGTTACAGTTATGCACAGGTTAAGGATAACCGCCTTTACTTTGTCCTCGATGACAAATGGACTGATATTACAGACGTTTGCGGTGAGGACAAGTATTTCCGCTATGAGGAGAAAGGCGATGACGGATCTAAGTTCATCCTTTATATCGGAGGCACGGTTTCTGATCACGGTGTTATGCAGGTCCTGCTCGATGCTGATGGCAATTGCGTTTCCGTCATAAGCAATAATGATGTACTTCCTAAGTGGGCAGAAAAAGCTCTCAAGGACGATAAGATAGATCCGAATTTCGTAATGACGGGAACAGGCGGCAACTTCTTGTGATCTATTACTGACTTAAGGCTCCGGATGATCCGGAGCCTTTTTTATTTTGCACTGATTTGGTTTATAATTAAGTGTAATCCTTTATGTAAAGGAGCTTGATTATGAATAACTATGATGTGATCATTATCGGCGCAGGCCCGGGCGGAATATTCTCTGCCTATGAACTCGTTAACTTAAGGCCTGATCTTAAAGTCGCTGTTTTCGAAGCAGGAAAACCTCTTGAAGAGCGCAAATGTCCCATTGACGGTGATAAAGTAAAGAGCTGCATCAATTGTCCTTCATGCGCAATCATGCGCGGATTCGGCGGTGCCGGTGCTTTTTCCGACGGCAAATACAATATCACAAATGATTTCGGCGGAACCTTGTACGAGCACATCGGCAAGGAAAAAGCTTTGGAACTGATGAAGTATGTCGACGGCATCAACCTTGCCAACGGCGGTGAGGGAACTAAGCTCTATACGACAGCAGGATCCTCCTTTAAGAAGATCTGCCTTGAGAATAAGCTCCACCTGCTTGATGCATCAGTAAGACATCTCGGAACGGATAAGAACTATCAGGTGCTGGGAAACATCTTCAATGTTCTTAAGGACAAGGTGGATTTTTTCTTCAATTCGCCCGTTGGAGATCTTAAGGTCTTAGCTGACGGCACATATGAAGTCGAATGCGGCGGCGAATCATATACTTGCAGGAAGTGCATCGTTTCCGTCGGACGTTCCGGCAGCAAGTGGATCGAGAAGGTCTGCAGGGAACTCGAGATAGAGACTTATTCCAACAGAGTAGATATCGGCGTCAGAGTCGAACTTCCCGCAGTCGTATTCTCGGATCTTACATCCGAGCTCTATGAGAGTAAGATCGTATACCGCACGGAGAAATTCGAAGACAAGGTAAGAACGTTCTGCATGAATCCAAACGGTTATGTCGTTACGGAAAATACGAACGGCATCGTTACCGTAAACGGCCACAGCTTCGATAATCCGGAGCTCCAGTCTGAGAATACGAACTTCGCTCTGCTCGTGTCAAAGCATTTCTCTGAGCCTTTCAAGGATTCCAACGGATACGGCGAATCGATCGCAAGGCTCTCCAATATGCTCGGAGGCGGCGTCATCGTACAGCGCTTCGGCGACCTTACGAGAGGAAGAAGATCCAATACCTCAAGGATCGAAGAGTCAACGGTAAGGCCTACGCTTAAAGCAACACCGGGTGACCTGTCCCTCGTTCTTCCAAAGAGGATCCTTGACGGAATAATCGAGATGATCTACGCGCTCGACAAGATCGCTCCCGGTACCGCCAATGACGATACGCTTCTCTATGGTGTTGAAGTTAAGTTCTACAACATGGAAGTTGCGATCAATGACAGACTTGAGACGCGCTATCCCGGTCTGTTTGTAATAGGTGACGGTTCAGGCGTAACACATTCTCTGTCGCATGCATCGGCATCAGGTGTATTTGTCGCAAGAGAGATCGCTGAAGAGTAAGGACGATTTGAAGACGTAGTTTTCACTTTTACAGTGCAAAGCAAAAAGGCTGCCTCATTGAGACAGCCCCTTTATGTTGGAAAACTAAGTTTGTATTACTTCTTTTCTTCGATCTTTGAATCAGCGTTCTTCTTTACGGAAGCGACACCCTTTAAGCAGCTGTCGACCTTTGAATAGCCTTCGCTGGTTGCAATGATCTGTCCGTTCTTAGCCTTTAAGCGGAAGCGGTATTCACCCTTCTTGTCTTTGTAAACTTCGAACTTAGGGTTTAACTCTGTCTTGAAGTCCTTTACTGTCTGGTTCTCGATGTTAGCAACAGGTGCATTTGCAGTAACAGATGCAATGCCGTTCTTAGCTGTTGCGATCGATTTGTAAAGCTGGCTGGAGGCGATAACTTCGCCGTTGCTGGCAACAAGATTGAACTTAAAACCATTCTTTGCTTCTGATAATACGTACTTTGCCATAAATAAACCTCCTGACATAAAGACTGTATAGTTATTAAAGTAATTTTATAATAGCAAAACAATCTGTTCAGGACAACACCGAAAAGCATTTATTTTAGGGCTTTTCTGGACTTTTTTACGAGCAGGATGATCACTATGACCATGCAGACCGAAGTAACTGCCGTCGTTGCAAGACCGCCTTCAGGTCCGAATGCGCCGCCGGTGATGAGAGAAGTGGCATCCTTGCTGTAAAGGATCTTAAATACAGTGTTCGAAGCTTCGTTGCCGGATACCTGAAGACCGTAGATATTACCCTGTGTGAGGTTCCATGCCGTATGCATGGCGGATGTCATCCAGATATCTCCGGTATAGAGATATACCAGTGCGAAGAGAACTGCGATCAGAACGAGGTTGACAGATGCCAGAGGAGTAAAGCCGGGGTTCAGCGAATGGAATGCGGAGAACAGGATCGAAGATACGATGACTCCGACAGCAACCTTATATCTCTTGTTGAATGCGGGGATCATGTAGCCTCTGAACATCAATTCCTCAGATGCTCCCTGAGGGAACCACATGAAGAGATTGAAGATGAATGCTCCTATGCCGGAAGCATTGAGATTAAAGCCGGAGAAGGATATCTGGCCTGTGATCACCATTACAGCGATCGTTCCGGTCATCATAAGGAAGCCGAACAGGAAGCCGAGACCATAGTTTACGGCAATATGTTTTCCGCTCGTAAGAGGATAACCGCATGCGCCTACCTTATTCTTGAAGCCCTTGATCTTCCAGACTCTTCCTGCGTGGATAAAGTAAGTCAGTATGATAAAGACATATCCTATTGTCATCATTACCAGGAAGAGCGGATCCTTGAAGAAGATGCCGAAGATCTCAAATGTCTTGTTGAAGATATCTTCCACGCTTCCGACATTTGCGAGATCCTGAATGAATGATGAGTATTTTGGCTTCCTCATGTAGGAGACCACAACAGGTATCATTGCAAGGAACTGGTAGAACGATAATACAACGAGAGGATAGAAGAGCTCTGTTACGAAGTAGCTGAAATTATCAGAAGCCTTGTTGAAGACCTGCATGACGGACTTTTTGCCGCCTTCGCGGTAACGTCTGACTTCCTTTGCATCGACGGTGTCGATCGATACCGTATAACGCTCGCTGTGAAGGAGTCTTTCCGTAACGAACAGGATAATGACCGTAAGGAGCAGGGTTGCAAGAGAACTTACTATGAGTCCGGGGACATTGGTATAGCCGGTAAGCACGTCACCGATGCCGTAGAACTGTCCGTGTACGGGCAGGAACAAGTAGAAATCCTCTCTCTCGGATACTGACTGGATACATGTGACGCAGACAGCAACGAGGATAAGGAAGATAGGCAGGAATGCGGTCTGAGCGGATACTACGGTATCGTTGATGACCGATATCATGATTGTTACTGAAGCAATGAAGACTGCAAGAACGATAAGATAGATATATAAAGCCAGGTAAGTGCCGATGTTGAACTGACCGACCAGCAGGCCGGAAATAGTGGCAACTATAAGTGCGGGAATAAGCGTCTTTATAACGACACCGCCGAGATATCCTAAGATGATGGCGTATCTTGGAAGCGGAGTAAGCAGTATTCCGGTAAATGTTCCGCGTTCCTTCTGGCCCGCAATGACATTTGTACCGATGCTCATTGATGAGTAGAGCAGGATGATGAACAGGAGGATCGGAACGAAGGTCCTGCTCATGGTTGTTACAAATGCCTTGATTCCGTATTCGCTCTCTGCGGTCGTAATAGGATCATTTATTATCTGTGAATCAGTTACAGACGTTATCTTAAGGCCGTAATCTGCACGGAGTTTACTCTGATATCCTTCCAGGTATTCTTCGATAAAGCCGTTCTTCATCTCGGAATACTCCATTGAATTCGTGCGGAAGTAAGTAAGCAGCTGAGGCTTGATATCAACATTTCCGTCCTGTCTTGCCTTTATCTGCTCATCGAAGTCTTTGGGGAAGACGATAGTAAGATAAGCATCGTTGTCTCTCATCCATTTGCCGAACGTAACAAAGTCATAGAGTGCGTCCGTATCTTTATAGATGAACTCAGTCCAGCCGTAACCGTCGTACCGGTATTCGAAGAACATCATGTTCCGCCAGTTATACATAAAGTTATAGCGGTCACCGTAGGCTTTGGATCTCTGATCGCGGTCTGACTGTGTCTGCTCGTTATATTCAATGAATGATTCGGGCGCATTTACTACAACGACGTTATAGACTTCGTCGCTGAACAGGTGATAGGGGAACCACCAGAAGATAAATGAAGTGGCGCAGCATGATATGGCAACTACAAAGAGCACCGAAATAAGGAAAGCGGCAGATGATGCTTCTGCGCCCATCTGTCCTCTCTTGCGGAAGAAACTTCCGATTATTGTTCTGATTCCCCGTCCTGCTTTCATAGTTGCCTTATTAATTATTCAACGTGATTTTCGACGTAGATCTTAAAGAATGCCTTCTCAAAAGTCTCTGCGTCAGCCTGCTTTATAAGTTCTTCAACAGTTCCCTGTGCGGCTATCTTTCCGTCCACCAGTATCGCTATCTCATCACAGAGTTCCTCTGCTACGGAGAAGATGTGAGTAGAGAGGATGATCGCATGTCCTTTTGCCTTAAGTTCTTTAAGATAATCCGTTACCTGTTTGGATGTAAGGATATCAAGTCCGTTCGTCGGCTCATCGAAAATGATGACCGGCGGATTATGGATAAGGCTTATGGCGATCGAGATCTTCTGCTTCATGCCGGTTGATAACTCATTGATCCTCTTGTCAGCAAAAGGTGAGATGCCGAATCTTGCGAAGCTCTCATCCTTTCTGTCCTTGAGATCCTTCTCGGGAATATCGTAGAGCTTTGCGAAGAAATCAAATAAGTTGTTGGGAGTAGACATAGGATCGAGCTTTATCTCGTTTGTAAGGAAACCGATCTTTCTGTGTATCTCTAGGAGATCCTTATCAGCAGAAAGGCCGTCGATAAGGATCTGTCCTGATGTCGGCTTCATCAGAGTCGCGATCATCTGCATCAGTGTGGTCTTGCCTGCGCCGTTAGGACCTAAGAGACCGAATATCTGACCCTCGTGAACTTCAAAACTGACGCCCTTGATCGTCTCGTGTTCTTTTGTATAACTCTTGTGAACATCAACTAACTGGATCATTTGTTTTCCTCTTTCCTGAATGTGACGGATAAGACCCAAAGCGCGATTCCGAGATTCATCAGATAGATCAGCAATACGTGCCAGGCCTTGTTCTGTGCATTGAATGTCTCAGCGATCAAGGCAAGTGAGTTGTGGAGCGGAATGAAGTATTCCATGGTTACGGGCCTTGTGCCTCTGAACATCTGAATGAAAAAATCACCCAGGAAATAGATCAGCGGCAGCTGAAGATTTACGGTAATATCCTGCATTCTTCTCAATTGGAAAGTTGTGCTGATGCATATTGCGGTCATGAGAAGAACGGTTATCGGAATGGTTCCGAGAATGGTTAAGAGTTCGGACGGAGTAAGCAGCATTCCGAATGGGAGAAGAGACATTGCATCGTTGCTCCTGTTGACCCATGAGGAGAAGAATAAGAGAAGCATCGTTATTACTGTCGAACATGAGACAATAACATTTATTGCAAGTATCTTTCCCCAGTAGATCTTCCGTCTTGATACCGGCGTCATGATGAGCTTTGCCATAAAGCCTCTGTCACGCTCTGATGCGAACATATCACTTACAAGAGAATATACACAGTAATACATCATTATCATGAGCACACCGGGTACGACTCGTGAAGCCGCAGTGTTTGCCGTGGCCCTGTAACCCAGAAAATCAGTTACGGGATTAAAACTGTCAGTCTCAAAAAGTGAACTTCCGACAACGGAATAATCTCCGCCTAATTTATCGATGAGGCTCGCCTGATAATCATTGAGCACACCTTGCTTCAGCTGCTCTGCGCGTGCTTCCATCGTAAGTGAGTTCTCATCATAAGCAACATAGATGACAGCTCTGCTTTCGGCTTTGGTATTGTCGGCGGAAATCTCTTTATAGTAATTG
>Ga0256407_10003568_pt1 | contig 27429 bp, 26 predicted proteins | sample RumenRJG_04DNA_FD_193489 | JGI IMG/M metagenome (GOLD analysis project Ga0256407, IMG submission 193489) | Bovine rumen microbial communities from Lethbridge, Alberta, Canada - RJG_04 | ecosystem: Host-associated > Mammals > Digestive system > Stomach > Rumen | place: Canada: Alberta... | reverse complement strand
CTACCTATATTGGTAATATTGGCTCAGCATCTACCAATAGATTAAAGCGTAAATTTTCTGAAGTTAAAGCTTTTTTCAATATTTTTAGTTCAATATTTTTAACTAATTTCTTGATAAAAATCCTCTGTCATGTTATCATATCAGTAGCACTATTGCACCATTCGCGCCTGATAAAAGTGTAGCAAATACGCAGACCTGATCAATAAATATGGAGGCTTTATGGAAAGACGTGTGTTGCCTGTAGGTATGCAGGACTTTGAAAATATAAGAAAAGGCGATTATTTATATGTAGACAAGACAGAGTACATCTGGAATCTTGTTAACAGCAGTAATAGTTTCCTCCTGTCCCGCCCATGGCGGTTTGGCAAGAGCCTCTTCACATCCACTCTCGAGTGCTATTTCAGCGGAAAAAAGGACCTCTTTAAAGGTCTCTACATATATGATAAGGAAAACGCTCGTGGCGAAAATGCCTGGGCGGCATACCCGATCATAACCTTCTATCTGTCTAGTGGCGAGTATAACAGCCCGGATGGCCTCAGCGACATTCTGAACAGTGTCCTTGAAAACGTAATAAAGGAATATGATCTTACGGGTTCTTATGCGATCACAGGAAAGACCCTGCCCGTACGATTCAGAAATGTAATCACAAATCTCTCCAAAAAAACGGGCCGTGAAGTAGTGGTGCTCGTAGATGAATATGATAAGCCGCTATTAGATACAATGCTGACAAATCCTGAGGAGGAGGAAAAGAACAGTCAGCTGTATAAAAGCTTTTTCTCAGCTCTCAAAGATATGGATGGGTATCTGCGATTCGTATTTTTCACAGGGATCACGAAGTTTACGAAGGTATCAATCTTCTCAGACCTTAACCAGCTGACAGATATTTCCCTGGCAAATGACTATGCAGATATCTGCGGCATCACGCAGGTGGAACTGGAAAATAATTTTCAGCCGGAGATCAGTGCACTGGCCGATGAAGAAGAGATGTCATACGATGAATGCCTTGCTGAACTGCAGAAGATGTACGATGGATACCATTTTTCCAGAAAAGGCACCGGTGTCTATAACCCCTACAGTCTTCTTCAGGCATTCTCTCTACGTGAATTTGGCACCTACTGGTTTAGCTCAGGCACCCCCGAAATTCTGATTAAGAAACTGCATGTGTCACACATGCCTCTTTACAGTCTTTCTGATGGCGTTACAGCAAATGAATCTACACTGCGCGACTACCGCGTAGATGATAAGGATCCGGTCCCGCTTTTCTATCAGACAGGTTACCTTACCATCTGTGGCTACGACCGCCGTTTCAAACAATTTACGCTCCGTTTTCCAAACGCTGAAGTGAAGTATGGTTTCCTGAACTCTCTTATCAATAACGTGCTTGGTTACCGTACCGAGGAGAACCCACTGGCTCTCGACAACATGATCCTTGACCTCGAGGCCGGTGACCTGGATTCATTTTTCAGACGCCTGACTTCTCTCTTCGCTTCGATCCCGTATCCAGAGGGCAAAGCCCCTGAATATGAAGGTGAATGGTCCAGGCAGCTCTATCTGGTACTTGCCCTCATGGGAGCATATACACAGTGTGAGATCCACATGGCTACCGGCCGTGCCGACTGTGTCGTTAAGACCCCGGACTACATCTACGTCTTCGAATTCAAACTCGACAAACCCGTTGAAGACGCCATGGCTCAGATAGATGACAAAGGCTATGCCATCCCGTACACCGCCGACTCCCGAAAGCTCTACAAGATCGGTGTTGTATTCTCAAGCGAGAAGCGGAACGTAACGGACTGGAAGATCAAGGAATGATAAGAATATACAGGCAAACGCCCTGCCTATACCCACCACATACGCCTGTTTCGGATGGCTTTCCGCATGGTGGATATGAAAACAGTAACAATGCAGGCCGCATCTGCAATCAACGTAAGGAGACTATATGGCAAAGCGTAAATTACCTGTTGGTAAACAGGATTTTGAAGAGATCAGACAGAAAGATATGCTGTACGTTGATAAGACAAAGTATATCTGGGAACTGGCAGAGACAGGTCTCTCATACCTTCTCTCCCGCCCGAGGCGATTTGGCAAGAGCCTCTTGTAGATTGTCAAGTAAAATTGACCCACTTTTTCATTTAAAACTGACCCACCTTTAGGACCTGCTAATGGAAACGTAAGCGTATTAAAGAGATGGGCTAATCCCATTCTGAGCTGGTTTTTGAGTATAAAAAGTCCCTCACGAGTCTGATTCCATTAGATGGTGGAGTCATTCGTGAGGGACTTTTAAGTTTCTCATTTTGATCAGGTTATGCAGAGGCCTTCCTTGTTTGAATACGTTTCATTCGTTTTCGATGGTAACGCGCCGCCTCTTCCTGTGTGATTTCTGTATATACGATTTTTCCTTTTCTGACATGTGGCATTTTCACTGTGTCATCCAGCTTGAAGTTTCGCTGATCTTCAAGATACTTTTTCTCATATGCTTTGTATTCGTCAGACCACGGCATCATTTTCGACAGAAAGGCCCAGTTCGTATCCCATGCTTTTTCCTTCTCATCATCAGACATGTCTTCCGTGATGCTAACTTCCCGATTAATAAGACCGCCTTTATCATCAACGTATTTCGGCATTTCACTCAGAAGATAGTTCAGATAGATATCCGGTATGGCCTTGTTCTCCTGTGCTGTCCGTATCAGCGAGTAGCAGATGGCATTTGCCTCAGCTCCATAGGCACTGGTTGAGAACAGAAAACTTGAGCGAGCTCTGCTGATGACGCGAAGTGACCTTTCACAGAACCCGTTGTCTAAAGGTACCATCGGATCTGACAGGAATACTTTGAAATGCGGTTCATGGTTCAGGGCATAGTTCACCGCAGTAACAAGGTAGCTGCTGTAGGTTGGATCCTTCACATCGACCCCGTGCAGGATATCAAACAGCTCATCAACCAGAGGCTTGATCTTTTCCTGCCGCTGTTTAAGCCTTTCTTCAGGTGAAAGCTTTTTCAGTGGATTGTCAGCCCGGTAGATCTCTCCGATCAGCCGGATGATCCTGCCTTCGATGGTATTTTCCAGCTGCTCCACCGTCAGCCCTTTGTTGTCAAGGACCAGAAATGCTTTTACAAACCTCCTTCTCAGGTGCATGAAACAGTTTGCAATTGTTACCTTGCCCTGCAGTTCCTTCTCGAAAGTATAGTAGGCAACAAATGCATCATCTTCAAGTACGCCATCATAATCACGCCCATAGAAATGCAGGAGATGATCTGTTGCTCTGCCTCTTTCAAAAGTAAAAAGAATCATCCTTGGATCTGTGCTCAGTTCGGAACTCGTATGAACCCAGAAATAGTTCTTTGAACCGGTTCCATGACAGTACTGAGTTACGATCCATGGCGTTTCGTCACTTTGGCTGCAGCCCTGTTTCAGAAGAGCTTTCTGCATGTACAGAACCGGCTGAGCCAGGTATGTATGTGAGGTTCTGTTGATCCATCTGGTGATCCAGCTGCGGGAAAGTCCCAGACTTCTTGACAGTAAATACTTTTCAGTGGAGTATGTTGCCACACTGTTTTCGAATTTCTTATCGATAAGATGTGCCAGAAGTGAGCCTGATGCCATTGACCCCGGTATAAGTTTTCCTGATTCTCCGGGATGATCACCGGCCCTGTCATAATACTTTTCTTTTGATAGATCGTTCGGCGTAATAACCGGATAAAAAGTGGTATCGACATACAGGCGGGCAGGAATGAGCGCCAGCGTATCACTTGGAACCCAGTCTGATATGTGCCATTTGCCTTCGCCAAACATCCTGTTGTATTTTTGATCATCAAGGTAAAAATGAGAATAGTGCTCGAGACTGTCTGTCCAGTCATTGGAGCCGGCCGACCGTCCGCTGTGTGCTTTCTTTTCTTTGCCGGAAGCAGTATGCTCTGCAAAGGACCTGATATGACTGCCCGTATGCGATCTCGAATGATCTCCGGACGCAGATGAAGCAGCTGTTTCATACGGCTGAACATCAGGATCTGCATCTTCGTCTACAGGATCCTGTGGAGCTCCCACACATATGCTTATGGAGTCCCTGTCATCTGTGTCAGCGCTGCTGTCACTGTCTGATGTTTCATCATTCTGTCCGGATCCCTGTTCTTTCATATATTTTTTTGCTGCTTTGAGCAGGATCTGCCCGAGTCTGCCCGTCTTTTCTGAGGAAGTGCCGAAGAGCATGTTTTGAGCCAGCCGAAACTGCTGGTACACGACAGTATAGTCCTTTTTAAGAGACTTGTAGTCTTTCTTAAGCTCTGAATACTTTTTCTTCAGGCGTGTTACATTGTCATGTTCAGCAAGATCAGCTTTTACTCTTTCAGATGCGGCATTATTCATTTCGATGCATTTGTTGATGACAATGACAAGGCTCTGTATGAGTTCGCTTTTTTTCATGCTGCCAGCTTCGGCCAGCATCTTCCTCAGCTCTTCGTTCGTCATTACTGTTTATCCTTTGCAATGGCGAGCAGATCAGAGCAGTATTCGGTTACTTTGCTGCTGAGTTCGTTATTTCTGCGCTGAAGTTCCTCGTTGATCACCGTAAGCTGATCGATCTTCAGTTTAAGCTCACGGAACTTTACATCTGTAGCTTTCTGGTATTCTTCAAAAGCTGCTTTTTCTTCCTCGTATCTGTTCCTGGTCTTTTCTTCCACAGCAGCCTGTGTTTTATTTACAGATCCCGATTCTTCATCAGACGAAGAGACTGTTACAGAGGTCTCATTCAGAGACCTGTCATCTGCAGATTTTGTGTGTTTTCTTCCATGATAGCCACCACGGCCGGCGTTTGGAATTATCTCATTTGTCTCAGGATCCAGCTTTCCGATCATGTGGCGTTTTCTTACATACTTATGGGCCTTCTCGTCCCATACATCCTCGTTGGCATAGACATACGTAATGCCAAGGTCTTTCCGCGTGAAATACGTGTAAGGTTGTTTCTTTCTAGGCATAGCGGTATCCTCCTGAGATAAAGTATAACATATGTCCTCTTTATTATCTATTATACTTTTTATTTAGATGAATGTCAAGCATTACATCTAAATGATAGTTAGATAATTGATTTTCATTTATACTTTATCCCAGACCCGCTTCAATTGGATGTTTCCGGAGGCTTTTTCACCTTTGGATACCGTTCTGTAATCGTGCCTGTTAGAGAGATGCCGGACATCAGCATCTGATACTGCTCAGACGGAAGTGCCATTGCCTCAGCCTTTGACTTTGGCCATCGGAAATGGTTGCCTTCCGAAAGCCTGAGTTTATAGATTCCGATGCCGATCCCTTCAAAACAGATGCCCTTGATAGTTCTTGTGCCTTTTCCGTGAAAGAGATACAGGCATCCTTTATTCTCATAGAGATTCAGCCTGTACTCATAGATCAGACTTGCTGCAAGAGTATCTATACCACGGCGCATGTCGATCGGCTCCAGGCATAGATATATTTTTTTGAAACCGACACCGTCTTTAAGCATTGCGCACCGCCTGCAGAACAGTAGCAAGCGTATCTGCATCAATGCCACTGTTTACATAGATTTTTATGTTGTTCACCTGGAGCATAACAGATGGAATGCCTGTCGGAGAACCATTATTGTTTACATCTGAGCCGCTGTCTGGCAGATTTGATTCTTTTACTATTGATGTGACATCGACAAAGGCTTCAGACTGTGATCTGACTTCGGCTGAACTTTCCAGATCATCCGGATTGAGCATACCCTCATTCCTGAATCGTCCACGCCATCTTATAAACATGTAGTAATTGATGTTGTTCTGTTTACACCAGCTTGTTGCAGAGATATAAGTTGAACGCTCTGCTTCAACGTATGATCTGATAATAGCGAGCCACTTCTTGGTCACTTTTGAGGACTTTATATCCTTAGGCAGCATAAAAAACACCTCCCTGCAGACTTCTGTTTTCTAAACAAAGTTTACAGGAAGGCGCTCATAATAAATAGCCCAGCTCTATAATACGCTTACGTCAAGAATGATTCTGTGGGCACATATAAAAATCGGGATGCCCTCAGACACCCCGACGCTTCATTACTTCCTAAATTTCCACCGTATCTCAATCTTCTGTCCCGGCCAGACAATAACCTTATCTACGAAAGCTTCAGTCAGTTCCCTCGTAAGATGGTCAGCCTTTATTTCACCCATGCTGACAGATAATCCGTCGGGCATGGCATCCGCCTCTATTTAGACTCTATCTTGGATACGAACCCTATCTGTATGAGGGGCGTAAAAAGCCCGTAACTGCGCAGGTTCTGCGGTACTTCTGGTGTTGATTTATAATTAAAAACTGACCCATGTTTAACGTTTAAAACTGACCTGTTGTGGTCAAGCATTTTTGTAACAAATATGCTTGACCACAACATCACCACACTAATTCAAAATGTCCTTGACAAGGGGTACAGTTTAAAAGACCAGCATTGCTTTTTTCATCTACGACATCACTCCTGCTTAGTATCTACCTCAATCTCAGCGCAACCGGCTTCATCATATTTTCGTACACCAGTCTTGATGTAATCAAGCTCATCAGGTTCTCTCTCGGCCATAACACTTTCAAGGGTTCTAAAATTTGTAAATGTGGGCTTAACAAGTTTCCCTTCTAGTTTCACCTTCTTGTCGACCACATAAAAATACTCAAGGCCAATTCCTTTAATATATTGACTACTATATAAAGAAATAAACGACAAATCATATCTACCTAATTCATCATAGTGCCACTCTATTTTGGCGATATCTTCCATGGCAACAGGATCTTCTGTATGCTTTATCTTCCAACAATCATAATCGCAACCGTCAAAATCCTTAGCCTCCTCATCAGTTGGCTCAGGTTCTTCATCCAATTCTTTGTCTTTAGATACCATTAAAATGATGTTGTAGCTAATACCATCCACAAGATTACCACTAACATATTGTCCTTTTTCTATGACATTACCATCTCTATCGTGAACTTCATGATACCCGTCAACATAGATATCCTCTTCTTCGAACCACTGATCATCGTTGTCGAGAGCATCAAAATGGTTTTCGGACCACTGATCATCGTTGTCGAGAGCATCAAAATGGTTTTTAGAATTATTCGATTCTCTTTTCTCGCAATACTGATGGTATTTTGCTTTCAGCTTTGTCATCTCATCGGTAATCACAGCATGCTTAGCAGCGGGAACTCCCAAACTTTCCTGCACTATATCATAGACATAGGCTATATCATCATCCGAACTCAATCTACGCAACTTATAATCTTCGTTTAGGAATCCGATCATATCTGTGGGATTAATTTCGGGCAATGCAATTGGTATTACTGGAATATCCTTAAGATACCAAAGAATACCCGCCTCATTCAGACAATAAGCACTCTTATAGTAATCGTCTGACAGTATGACGATATTCACAGCGGAACTCTCAATCCATGCTCGAACTTCCGTTGAAATCTTCTGCATAACATCATTTCCCGGCAGAGATGAACACTTAATACAATCCCGAGGAATACCTGTTGTTACTAAGAAATCCAAGAGCATGTCCGCTATTTCTTTGTCTGTTGTTCTGTGCGAGATGAAAACTGTTTGATTCTTCATTACGCCAAGCCTTTCTTAAACAATAGCTTATGTAGCTCGCTATTTGTCAAGGTAGTTGTCAGTAAAAACTGGAGATTGTGCACTGGCCAGGTACTTTCCATCTCCAGGGGTGGGTCAGTTTTAATGTAAGCGGTGCATAAAACGTGTGAAAGGGTAAAAAGGGTATGCTGTCGATACCCTTTTTACCCTTGGCTTTTTTTCACGACTTTTATCCAGAACCCCATATCTGGAGTCCTGGTATTGCTGATCAGACTGCTAATGGCAGTTTTTCTTTGTCTGGCGGTCTGTCCGGTGGTAGATCTTTTGGCAGACGATCTTTTTTTCTTGGAGTGCGTGGCTTCTCTGGCTTTCTGAAAAAATCTTCCATGAGCACCATCGCTTCCTTCTTTTTGTCTGCCTCATATTCACTGAATTCATCAGACCACGGCATCATTGTATCAAGAAACTCACTGCTGTGTTCTTCATTCTTATGTGCTGACATTTTTTCAAGAAGATACTGGAGATACATCCTTGCATCTACGCCGTTCAGTCTGGCTGTCTCGACCATGGTATAAATGATGGCCGATGCCTCGGCTCCGTCAACCATGTCATAGAAAAGCCAGTTGCGGCGTCCGGTGCAGTAGCCTTTCAGACTTCGCTCTGTATTTCCGTCATCAATGGGGATGTTTCCGTCCTCAAGATATCTGAGAAGATGTTCCTTCTGATTAAGTGCGTATGTTATGGCCTTCTGAAGCCTGTAACTGTAGGTGTTATCATCTTTGTCAAGAGCCTCAATGTAATCAAAGAGCTCATCCATAAGAGGCTTTTCTTTTTCAATGCGGACAGCCAGACGGTCTTCTGCCGTCATGTCCTTCAGGGTATTTTCAACTGAATAAACCTCTGCGATCTTCATCAGAACCTTCATCTCAGGTAATTCCTGTATCTCATCATCAGTCATTGATGACACATCGTTCATGAAGAATGCTATGGCAAAGTAACGGCGGCAGTGCATCAGGCAGCCTGACACAGTTATGTTTCCGCCGCTCTCTGATTCGAGCACCTGATATGAAATATAGGCATCGCATGTGATATACCCGATGAAATCCTGATAGAAGTGCCTGAGATGGTCTGTGCCCCTTGTCAGTTCAAAGCAGAACACTACTGCCGGATGCCCTGTATAGTGCTCGCTTGTGATGTGGACCCACATATAGCTTTTCGAGCCGGGCTTTCTGCCGTCATTTATGACTTCGGCAGTTGTCTCATCGCACTGGTTGTACTCCGTGTTCACGATGTAGGAAATGAGATGGTTGTATACAGGCATCAGACCGAGAGCCAGAGCATTGACATTGCGTATGATAGTCTGCTTTGATATACTGAGCCCGAGTCTGCGATATTCGTCTGCCTGTCTGTTGTATGGAAGAGCAAGTCCCTGTTTGTTGTACATTAATTCAGCGACAAGCGATGCTGACAGATGGCTTCCGGCAAGAAATGGCTCATAATCGTCAGGACGGACAAGGACATGCTCCAGACCCACCGAGAGAACAGGCGTCATTATCCTTTTGATATAATACTGTACCGGCATGCGCTCGATCGTGTCATGATCGTCCCAGGAATAGAAGCTCCAGTTTCCCTTTCCGAAGAGTCTGTCATAGACATCAGGATGGAACTCATATTTTTCTTTTACCGGAAGCTTTGACTCATCAAGTTTTCTGCGACCGCCATGTCTGCGGCTCCTGGCCTTTGTCCCGGCAGTCTTTGGCATGCCGTATTTAAGAAGCGGACGGCCATTCCCGGAAGATGCCTCTTCATGATCTGCATCCTGGGAAGGCGCCTCCTCGTCAAGCGGATCAGGCTCAGTATGTCCGGCTGACTGTGTCATGCTGCCCAGGGTCTCAGTCTTTCTTCCAAAGCGGTTCCTGTTGAGCTCTGTATATTTTGCCCGTTCTTTCTCAAGCTCAGCCTTCAGAACAGCGTTTTCAGCACAGAGCCTTTCACACATGTCCTTCATCTCTGCATACTGCTTATGTGAATCTACGGCGATCCTGTCATTCGCCTCGCTTCGAAGACGCAGCTCGTTGTATTTTACATAATACTCCATTGCTACAGTGATGAGACTGCCACGATCCATTGTATAAAGTTTGTCCCTGAATGCTTCCTGATCCGCTCTCATAGTAGGAATGCACCTTTCAGGAATAACTCTTCATTATTTCAGAGAGCTTTTTCAGGATATCGTCCTTTTCACGGAGCAGATCCCGGTTCTCTTTCCTGAGACGTTTTATTTCTTCATTCTTTTCGGCAATGAGTTCTTCGATATCGGATGATGAAGTATCCGATGAAGCCGTCTCATCTTTCTGAACCGTCTGTTTTTTAGGGCCTCTTTTTCCTGTAGGCACGACCTCTCCGGTCACAGGATCTATCTTTCCTATAAGATGGCGGTGTGAGCGTGGCTGCTTTTTCTCACTGTCCCAGTAGGATTCATTCTCATAGACATATATGGTTCCGTTCTTGCTTTTGTGTTTTACTATTGATGCCATAATGTACCTCCTATGCTTATAGTTACATTATAGCATACCACTATGCTAGTGTCAATGCCTATTTACAAAATATTTTATAATTTACCACTATGTTTCTCATAGAAGCCACAGGAGCGGGAGGGCAGTGTTAATGCGGTTTATGACCGTTTCCTGATGGCCGGAGCAGGCTGTGAGACAGGTTTTCCAATAGACGGGTCAATGCTGTATCCCTCCATCAGCTGCACGAACTGTCTGCCTGATATATGTCTGGCTTCATCTGCTGTCCTGGGCCACTGGAACCGCCCGTCTGCAAGTCTTATGTAAAGCAGTATAAAACGGTCCCCGCACCAGAGCAATCCTTTCAGTCTGTCACGGCGCCTGCCACAGAATAGGAAAAGAGTATCTTTTTCAAGGGGATCAAGGCCGTACTGCAGCCGTATCCTGGCTGCCAGGCCATCTACTCCGCACCGCAGATCAGTCCTGCCGAGCGCTACTATTATCTTTGAAAATGTGATCCCTGATTCAGTCAGCATGAGCCACCACCTTCAGAACAGTCGACAGTGCCTGTTCATTTATTGTATCTGTATTGAGGTGTATGGTAAATCTACCACAGGAGATATCAATAGGAGAACCGGAGAAACACTGCCGACTGCCGTTTGATATGGTGGGCTCAACAATGTCCGCCGGGAGTTCTGCGAATGACGACGTATCCGATGGTACGGGTGCGTGACCTGCCTCACTGATCCCCGACACAGGAATGCCGAGTTCTGTTGCTTTTGTATTGAGTTCCTGTAATGTGTATTCAGTAAGTCTGGATTTCCAGTTCTTAAATGTATTTCTTGATATGTTGTTGACCTGGCACCATGCGGTCTGATTAAGACCACTGGCAAGCTGTTCATCAATAATCTTTTTCCACTGGATAGCGCGGATCAGCTTAGTTTCTTCTCTCAAAGCAAAACCTCCATTTCGATAAACTTGATGATACAAGAATATCAAAAATGAAGGCTCGAAAAAAGATACGATTTATGCACCGCTTACGTTTTAATTATAAATCAACAGGATATGGTGCACCTGTTATGCTCATATATTCGCATTCCACTTCCCAATTGAAAGTTGAATGTCCAACAAGTAGCTTAATCACAAGGAAAGGTGGCATTTCTCACCCACAGAGATGTACGAAGAGACATTTTTAATGTCATTTATTGTAATTTTCTTTATCACTCTGTATCCTCCCTCTGTTGCGTTTTCCCTTAACTATATCTTTCTCACATCTTCGCAAATCATAAGATTGTTGCCTGCTGCTCACCACGAAGAGATGTGTGATTATTACGAGCAGCGTAGGGAGCTACCACTCCCCTTTATATCACAAGTCTGCAAATAAATCAGTCTTGTATACGCCATCCGCTAACATTTTCTTGAAGCTGTCCCTTACTGCTGCGACATCTTCATGATAGGTCATTCCGTACCAGGTGTCGTTAGTCTTCAGAACCTTTACGGACATCTTTCCCTGCTCCAGCAGCTCACCGATGAAGATAGGAATCAGATACTCCGCCTTCAGAGGATTGCCCGGAACCTCTTTCTTAAAGAACTCCTTAAAGCCATCTTCCAGCACACCCAAAAACTCCGGTGTCAAGCCCCACATATTCATGGAAGCAAGAGAATTCACATCAACAGCTACGCCGTTTGCTTCTGCTCCATTTGCAGTCTTGACAATGTTCTTGGTCTCCACAACTTCAGTCAGATTGTTCTGCTCATCCATCTTGCAGATGCCACGAGTCACACCACCATTATCAGACAGGGTGTTCTTCAGCACAAAGCCAGCCATACAGGACTTGCCGCCATTCACCAGATACTCATGGACGGCCTTGAAGCCTTCCTTGCCATAGTAATCATCTGCATTGATGACGATAAACGGAGTCTTGATGACCTTCTTTGCCGCGAGCACAGCCTGACCGGTTCCCCACGGCTTAGTACGGCCTTCCGGCAGAGTTCCAGGGATATCATTGATATCTTGGAAAGCACAGTCAACAGTTACATTATGAGAAGAGCAAATGGAGGCAATGCGATCACCGATGACCTCTTTGAACTCCTTCTCGATATCTTTGCGGATGATAAATACCACATGATTGAAACCAGCTTCAATCGCATCATGGATTGAGTAATCCATAATGATATGTCCAGCATCATCCACTGGCTCCAGTTGCTTGATTCCTGTTCCGAAGCGGCTACCGATACCGGCAGCCATGATAAGTAATGTTGTTTTCATTTTCTCTCCTATGCTCGTTTTTGATTTATTATTAAAACTGACCCACCCCTGGAGATGGAAAGTACCTAGCCAGTGCAACAGCATGGAACCGTTCTACTTTTATTCTACCGTGCTGCCATAACCCCATTCACCTGTTGATAGGAAGTCGCTACAGCACGGTATCATTCTGCGGAATGATGGTACCCTGAGCTCGGAATATTCAGTATAAAAACGTATAAAAACAGTAAAAGGTGTTATTCCGACTCTTGATTATCTGTAGAGATATCATTATTAACATCTAAAGTCTTCTCTGAACTGTTCTTTTCTTCGGTGCGAATATAAATCTCACAATCTCCTAAGAATGGATAAAATTTATACTCTCCCTCGCAGACAGCCTTAAGCATTTCGATTTCATATCCAGCAGTTGTAGGTAGATACTTTCTGTATTCTAAAGGATGTTCATCTCTTGCCCTTAAACTCTCATTATCATCAGGCTTTAGTATACCTACAATATTAGATGTACCCCTCTCACGAAGCATAATAATTGGATAGGGCGAGTTGTATAAATCTACACGTCCATCCTCTTTATCTGTGGTATCAAGTGCAACCATAATGTCATATTCAGAAGAAACGCACGAAGGGTCTACTTCAAGATATGCATAATGGTTTTTGGGATTTTTCATATTTGCATAGTCATCTTGAGATTCAAATATCAAGAACTGCTTTGGGTTATAAAACCTATGCTCTGTATAGTTGTTTTCGTTTCTCGCGTAGTACGATTTAATGAAAAGAGTCGAATCTGTCAATAACTTTTTGCAAAAGTCAAAGCCATCATGAATCGCATCTATAACTTCTTGCTGAGGATGAGGCTGCCCGTCTTTTGAAAAATCAGGAATGGCAACGCTTCCCTTAGCAGTGAATATATTTATCTTATTAGAAACATGTATCTGAGAACGATGTTTCAGAATATTATTGAAGTCTGCTATGTACTTGTATATATCTTTATTAGGGACATCTTTCAAGTCCGCAATAAATTGACCAACATATTCTGGGTAGTTGTCTAATTCTCGAATCACTCGTGTTAATGACACTTTTCCTATTGGCAATGCTTTCTCCGCGAATAAGCTTGAATTTATCCATTGAGCGAAACCATCAAAGAAATTATGTAATAGGCTCATAACTTCCATGGTAAGTTTGGTTGTTGCAGTCGAAAACGGAATTTCAATACCACAAAAGTCCACAGTTTCACGCATGGGTTTATAAGATCCCGTTCCCGTTCTCAAAGCATCTTGAAAAACCTGCTTTACAGCATTAGCCCCGTTTGTTTCAAAATCATTTATCACTTTATCAAGCGCTTCACAACTAACCTGGGCAAGATAAAGTTTATAGCTGCATGCTTGATAATACTGGAAAGCATCCGCTACCTTTTTTTCTTTAAGTAGCTTCAGAAGCTCTATATTTGTCATAATTTTCCCTTGTATGATAATTACAGAAGCGAAATCAACACTTTCCTTTCTTTTTCATACTGTGGTTTAATACATTCAGATACTGTGGGACTTTTGATTTTGTCCTGTAGCTTTGACTACTTTATAGGAGTGTATTGCCGCTACCTTTATCTGAATTGTTTATCAGCTGGATGTGCCGGGGCTTTTGCCCCTGAGTACTTATTTCAATCAAGTCTACGATGATAATCGCTGGTGGATGCCACAGTGTCCGAAACCAAAAGGAGGTTTTCTCTATGTACTATGTAGGCATCGATATTGCCAAACTCAATCACTTTGCCTCTGTTGTTTCAGCAGATGGCGAAGTACTCATCAAGCCGTTCAAATTTACGAATGACAATGATGGCTTCTGTAAGCTGCTTTCTGTGCTCGCATCATACGAACGCGGCTGCCTCATCATTGGTCTTGAATCAACGGCACACTATGCTGACAACCTGGTTGAATTCCTCGTATCTAAGCGCTACCAGGTCTGCGTCATCAACCCGATCCAGACTTCCACAATGCGTAAGAACAACATCCGGAAGACCAAGACCGACAAGGTGGATACGTTAGTTATTGCCAGAACTTTAATTACTCAGCCGCACAGGTTCTTTTCGCAGGAGGATATCGACCTCATGCACCTGAAGAATCTCGGCCGTTTCCGGCAGAAGAACGTCAAAGAGCGGACCCGGCTTAAGATCCAGCTCACTGCTTACGTTGACCGGGTATTCCCGGAACTGCAGTATTTCTTCAAATCCGGGCTTCACCAGAAAGCGGTTTACGCTCTTCTGAAAGAGGCTCCCACGCCTGAACTCATTGCTTCTATGTATCTGACTCATCTTACACACCTGCTTGAGGCTTCCTCCCACGGTCACTTCAATAAACAGCAGGCCAGAGAATTAAGAATTCTGGCACAGAAGTCTGTCGGTTCCAGCGACAGAGCCCTATCCTTACAAGTAACACAGTCTGTGGAGCAGATCGAGTTACTGGACAGGCAGATAAAGAATATCGAGTCTCAGATGACTGAAATCATGCTCGGACTCGACTCCGTTATTATGACCATCCCCGGCATTGGATATATCAATGGCGGGATGATACTTGGAGAAATCGGCGACATTCACCGCTTCTCCAAGCCATGTCAGCTGCTTGCGTTTGCAGGATTGGATCCATCTGTATACCAATCCGGAAACTTCAATGCCAGCCACACCAGAATGTCGAAGCGTGGCTCCCGGGTTCTCCGGTATGCATTGATCAACGCAGCTCACAACGTGGTAAAAAACAATGCGACCTTCAAGGCTTACTATGACACCAAGATGGCCGAAGGCCGAACTCATTACAATGCTCTTGGACATTGTGCCGGCAAACTCGTCAGGGTCATCTTCAAGATGCTTTCTGACGATGTAACCTTTAATCTCGAATAAGTTCTAATTCGGGATCATAGTAGATTTTGAAAAGCACCTGTAATGGAGCTTTATTAAAATTACCCTTTTATAGCTGCAGGACAAAAAGAAAATTTTCTGCTAATTTATGCTTGACTTTTCATAGCTGGTCTCTTTAAAAAATTTGGTGTAACTAAAATAATTCTCGCTCGTGACTTAGCTAGCCCCTTATCAATCTCACGTAACATAGTAGAGCCCAAAGGAAGATCTTTTTCACTGAACCAGACCGTGACACCCTTTTCAATAGGTTTGTCACATAACTACTTTGCAGCTTCCTTTCTATCATCCCAAGCATGGCATAAGAATAAATCGTATTTCTCAGGCATATTTGCTTGTTTTATGATATTTTAACGAACCGGAGTAAGTGTAGTAATCTGCGCTTGAGTATACATAACCGTTGACCCGGCAGGAAACCATTTTGCCTTTCTCTCCCTCCTCCGTTATATACTGGGCTTTTCATCCATAATCTCTTCTGGGACCTTAGCAACATTGTTGCTAACTTTCCCTTTTAGGTCATGAATCAGACATTTCAAAAAGTAAATACTGCTTTTCGTTCGGTTGAAGGTAATCAATCAACATTCTTCCGCTGTCAATCTTCATTCTATCCCCACCTCCATACATCAACGTCTTTTTTCTTATCATACAAATCTAGATAATATTCATTATTTAGGATTTTTACTTCGATGTTTTTTCCTTTACATATTGAAAGTATATTTTTACTGATGACAATCCTATCAACCATTTTGCCATCAGCATTCATTATGCAGCAATCATACATCCTATAGTGCAAGAGCTCCAAAATAATATTCACGCTAAAATTATTATGACGAATGCATAAGTATCCAAATATGATGAAAAAGATTAAAAACTTCACCACTTCATCCCATTGAGTAAAATCAAAAGCAAACAATGGAAGAATATATGAAAGCAGGAACTCCGCCGTAATAGTCTTACTTTCCTTTGCTTCTTGTATTGTAAGCGAGTATCTCTCATCATCTGTTACATAAAATTTTACGATGAGTATAATCACTGAAATCAGCATTCCCAAAAGGATACCTGAGATAAAGATTATCTCCGTCCATTTGTTACCGCCGCCATCCGCCAAACTCTTGATATCGATAAACAAAACAGTAATCCACAATGGTGCAAACGACAAGAAATACATGCTAAAAGAAACAACTACTGACATTTCCTATCTCCTTTAGCTCACCCAGTCTTTTGATCCGTCAACCTCAACAGGAACTTCTTCTAATACATCCCACATGGCTTTACCGCAAAGAACCTTGACAAGATTTTCGGCATCAACCTGCTGTGATGTATCAAACTGCTTATTCTCCGTTAACGGAAGCTTAAAATATTTTGCAGCTTTCTCTCGATTTTTCTTTTTCGTTAATAACTGCAGCTTTGATTTACTGAAAGCTGCAAAACGTCTTGGATTCTGTCCAGATGTTGCGGTGCTACGGAACATCTCTGTATCAGAAATAATACTCAATCCCTCTATCTCATCAACAGCTTCATTGCACTTAAGTTTATAAGCTCGTTCCATGTTAAACAGAGTTTCTCCGGACATATCCATGAAATATACTGTCCGGTCATATATGATGACATTCATAGATGTACGAAGATTTAAAACCTTATCAGGAATCTCACAAAACTTACCTTTATTATGCCAAAACCGATTCTTTAATGTTGTGATTGGCGTATTCATTGATATTAGTTTAATCTGATGATCTTCGTCATCACGTCTCATATTTCCACAAAGCACATATGCCTGAGCTTTTATACTAAACGGATCAGCTTCAGAATCAGAATCCGCAATTCCATTGAACAATGCATCCAAATCAATCTCTATATCAGGATTGTTTTCTCTTATTCTATAAACCGTTGTTGTATTGCAGGTTCCGTCGTACTCGCGTACATCCACATAACTATCCAGCTTATTATTTCCTTCGTCGGTATATCTGGACGAAATGTCTTGAATCAGAATACTCAGTCTTTCAGACGGCTCTAACTCAATTCTTCTACAGTTATATGTGGTTCCGTTACGTTTTGAATGTTTAAAACTGAGTAAATGAGCATGCCATTCCTTACAATCAGGCAATGCGCTAAAAATTTCCTTTACCAAATCCAACGACATAAACTCATTCCTCCTTTGAAATCTTGTATTTAATTTCTCTCACCAAGCAATGCAACGTCGTCCCCGGACACATCTCTGTAGGCTTTTTTCTTTCATTTAGCATGTGCTCGTTGTATTTCTGTTCAGCTAGTTTTATTGCTTGTCCTTCATCACCGTAGTAATTAACTGAAACTTCCCACATGAGAAAGGTCAGTTGAACCTTGAAAACTCAATAGTTTAGCCGATAAAAAAGGCATAAGCCCTTTGTCTTTGGTATAATAGAGTCGACAAAAACAAATCACACCTTGGAGGACTTACGCCATGTCTATTGTACCATCAAAAAAATGAAAACGAACAGGAAATTTATGACACAATCTCCAGATTTATTCGTGATTTTCGTGTTGGATCTCTCCTGAAGAAATGCAACTGCAAGAAGGAAAAGTGTATTCCCTTCATGAAGCCGTTCACCTACATCCTCAGCAACGTTTTCCGTGACAGGAGTATGTATATGCAGAAGAAAACAGGAAGCTTCAAAGAGGATTTCTCCAAGAACGCATATTATCGCTTTCTTCGCAGTGCCCATTCCAACTGGATGCGTTTCACTGCCATGCTCTCAGAGAAGACATCCGGATCTATGGAAAACGCTGGGATATCGAAGTCTTCTTCAAAACATGCAAGAGCTTTCTTAACCTTGGTTCCGAGTTTCATGGACTTTCCTATGATGCTCTCACTGCCCATGTGGCACTGGTGTTTACCAGATATATGCTGATGTCAGTTGCAAAACGTGATGATGAGGACGAACGCACTCTTGGAGAACTGTTCTATTTCATGGTGGATGAAGCAGCAGATATCACGTTCGGCCAGTCCATGAAAATCCTTCTAGATGCCGTGCTGGCAAGCATAAGGTCTATCTTTCAAGCATCTGAAGAGCAGATCATGGCATTCACGAATGATTTCATCAGTCGGCTTCCGGAATATATGCAGAAGTCCCTTTTTGGTCGCCACAGAAGCATGAAATGGTAATTTTTGTCAGTTAAACTATTGAGTTTTCAATGTGCATGCCCACTTTTGATGTGGGAAGTTTAAGTAACTTACTATTTAAACCTCTATGCGTGTATCCTTGCTATGTATTTCCCGCATATTTTTCTTCGTTTTTTCAGGAACATCCCCAAACTGGCGGTCTTTCCAGCGCAAAGTACCCACCCCGTTCCTATTCTGCTACTGCATCAGTTTCCTGAGCAGACAATCGATATTTGTGTACCTCTTGACAGAATTGCAGTCCTCCTTGATGAAACGCCATGACTCTTCGTAACCCATATGGCCGACTGAGCCTGCATCGTCAAAGAAAAACTTGGTAAATTTTTCAGTATCAAAGCCATATGATTGCATGAACCTGTCAGCCAGCCTTTTCTTCCCACTTTCCACATTTGCATCATGATTAATAAAGTGGTCGAGATTGGACGAAAAGTAGTATATTTCGTATGGGATACTCTTCGTTTTGATCTTTATCTTCTGTTCCGGCAACGACAGTAGGTACTCCAGGTTGTCGCGCTTCCGCCTGTTCCGGTCAATAATAGCTGTGACATCTGATACCTCGAGTTTGCCGTTCTCTCCATCATAGAATATCCTCTCGCAGTCCAGATGCTCCTCTGAATACTGGACAACATTACTATCCGGTACATAAACCCCATCCAGATCCACTATCTGGATAATTCTGGCTATCTTCTTTGGATAAACGCCATCGCTTCTGACTGCAGGCATTATGAACCGGTTCGTGATTTTTGTTTCTATGTTTCTCGGCTCAACATAGGAACTACTGGTAATATCCCCACCATACACATATTCCTCTTCTTCTATATACTCATCATCGTCTTCATCATCCGTATCGGCATCGCTAACTTCGTTGCCAGACTTATCAACTTTCTTTTCCTGGAGCAGGAAACGAACCTGATAATCTGGGAATTTTTCAAATATCAGATCTGAGATGGGAAACTCCAGAACCTTCTGGTCACTTTCGCCCTCTACCAGGAAAACCACTATGTTAGGTTCCTGTTTTTCTTTATTATTCTTCTTTAGCATTATCAACACCCGCTTTCATGAAGGCCGCTATCATTCTCTGCCTCTTAGCTGCATCGTAGAGTTTCTCATCCTGCGAATTCCCTAATATCTCTCTGAAATAGAGACTGCGGAGATTATTTGTCCTGCCGACTCCTTTAAGCCGGATGTACCTGTTATCCGGATTGGAAGTAGTAAAAATAATGCTTTCCTTTTTTAGCACTTCTAGCGGACGTAGGTTATGCGACGTAAAAACCAATTGCCCTTTCCCATATGTCTCTAAACCAGAAAGTATTTCACCCAACAAGTACTCATATATACCAGCATCCAGTTCGTCTATAGCCACAGTCACAGAGCGGTCAGTATAGGCTGAAATAACCAGTGACAAAATACTCACAAGCTTGATAATGCCTGCGGATTCATCTCTCAATGGGATTACAACGTCTTGCCTCTTGGAAAGCAACCTGACTTCCTTTCCACTCCTCTCACCCGATGAAAAATCATTGCTTTCAAGCACCAGTTCCATATCAGCAACAAGAGCGGGAAGAACAGTATTAATACTATTTACATTACTCTTTAGTTCTTCAAATATGTGCTCCGGTATCTGTGATGACATCATCAGGTTCAACGGCAGTAACCCCATCCGGGTGTTGAAAGGAAATACGAGCCTTGATCCGTTTATTCCAGAAATTCTGGTATCAACTGCATAAAGATAAAACATACCATAGTAATGCATTTCCGAAAGCACATAAAAGTATTCAGAAAGACCCGAATGTTTTTCAAACAGTTCCATAGTGCCTTCGTAAAAGATAAATGACTTGGATTCTCTTTCCGCAGCTATTTTATATGCCTTCAGATCAACTTCTACTGCATCTTTATCCTCCCCGACATATTCCTGGATTTTTCTTACCGGTCCAATAGGGTACTTCCCTGCAAATGTAGTAAGAATGTCTTGTTTTTTTTGCACCTCTCCATTAAACAGACCAGATGCACTGATTACTTCATCAAAAATCCTGACTTTTTTGGGATAAAGCTCGGATAATCTCCTAAAATGCTCTATGGACTGATCCTCTTCACTTTTCTCTCTGGGAACGGCTTCCATTTTAAAAGAATATGTCACTGTTCTGGTGTATGGCGATTTCTCGACAGGATACTGGAAGTCAAAAACAAATGTAAGCTTCGCATACTCTGCGTTTGCGGCTACACATTCTGCGTAACGTGGGTTCACAGCTTCACCCTCTATAGCGCTTTTAAGTATGGCTATCGCCTCAATTACTGACGTTTTGCCCGAACCGTTCTGACCATAGATACCGAGGATATCTGCCTCGGTATCCTGCTCCACTACTTTTCGCCCACAGTTGAAAACAATCTCACCATGATGGACGCTCTTGAAATTTTCCAGTTCTATTTTCTGTATCCTCACTGTCGGGAGGACATGATCTTTCCGAAACTTCATAAATGAATGCTCCTTTCAATTTCTATGTTCAAAATATATCACATCCGGTTCGTTATTTCAATCATTTATTTCGTTTTTTGTATTTTATATTCAAATTACAACATTTTTGTATTGACACTAACTATTGAAAAGTGCTATATTACCGGTACAGAAAAAAATACATTATTTATGGAGGTAACGCCTATGGCAAAAAGTCTGTTAACCGCAGGCCAGGTCAAAGAATACCTGGACATCCCCGACTTCCGACATCTTACCCGGGACAAATTGATTAAATTTGTTTCGGCAATCCCCGATATGGATAACGAGGTGGCTATCAAGATTATCGAACAGTTCCCAGAATTCACCGGGTACGCAAAAGTCCTGGTGGACCACTATGATGGCATGTGCAATGACATCCTTAAAGGAAATGGCAGAAGTGTACAAGCTGTCATGGACGGCTACAAACAGACGCTGGATCTGCTTGATGAGCTCGCCAAGGATGAAAAATCCTCTGCGGAAGACAGGCGGTATTTCGCAGAAGAAATGGTCAAAATTGCAGATAAAATGGCTGCTTCTGATACCAGCAACAAAAACTTCCTTGCCGGAATAACCAAGGATAACACCTGGTTTGCCTGCGTTACTTTAGTTGTATGCGCTGGTGTACTTTGGATTCGGATAAAAGGCACAAGAATACCGCGCCTTTGATATTCCACTACGACAGCAACCGACGCCAGAGCTCATCTGCATCGGCGCCGGCTGCTGTCTTTCTTAATATCCCTCATACTTATCTGCGCTCATCTGTATCATATCAAATATTTCGTCAGTATCGATAATGCTCTGACGTGATGTACTATATTTGTAACAGAGATGACTAAGGATTATAATAAAGACAAGTAGATAATCAATATGTCATCAAAGTATGAACCATAGTTCAAATACAAGATCGTAAAACTCCATTTGGAGGAAGGACGATCACTACGTAGTATTGCAACTGAATACGGAATCTCAAAAACATCAATTACAAACTGGTGTAATGAGTTCAACGAAGAATGCGAAGCCCAAAGCAAAAACGACCCTGATACAAAGACTGAGGCCGATTATATGAAGGAGAATAGACGTCTTCGTCAAGAACTTGAAGAAGCAAAGAAAGAAAATTTATTTCTAAAAAAAGCGGCAGCATTCTTCGCGAAGGAAATCGGTTAAAGGCTTACCGGTTTATCGATGAACATGGTAGTGAATTCGGAATCAGATGGTTATTAGCGCACTTTAAAATCTATCCGACTGCATACTATAACTACAAAAAACATAGAAAGGCGAAATACAAAGAGCACAAGAACAGAATCAAAAAAGACATAGAAGACATATATCATGCCCACAATGGAGTGCCTGGATATCGTATGATGCAGGCATATCTTGATTGTAAAGGCGAGCATATAAGTTCTACGACTGTACATAAGTACATGAACACAGAAATGGGGCTTAGATCGATCGTACGCCGTAAGAAGCCTGAAGAGCTCTATGATGCTATAGATATCTTTGCATATGTGACCTATAATCATGAGAGGCCGCATACATATGATAACGGCAGGACTCCTTTTGAGGCAAGATATAATGCAGCATGAGACGTGCTATTACATGGTAAAAGCCTTTGATCCCTTAAGTGTCTGATAGTCGTGGAAGCGATGCATGTCAAAGGTTTCCATGAAATGGAGCAAAGCTCCCTTGATATACATCATGCCACGACTAGAATCCAGGAAAGGAATCAATGAGCTTAAAAGATTTAAAGTTCTTAGACAGAGCATTTGATGTATCTGTTTAAGAACAATATTTTAGCCATATTTGATACAAAAATGCTTGACCACAACAAGTTCCTAATTTCCAACTTCTGAATGCGAACTGTTTCTTCTATTTTTCTCCGTCCAGAAGCTCTTCAGTTCTTTCAATAGACTGGCCACAATCAAAATCATGACAATTCCAATAGGAAAAGCTGCTATAATACTTACACTTTGAATATTTGACATTGAGCTGTCACTGAACAGCAGTGCAATCGGAAGTATGATTAACAGAATGCACCACATAAATTCAATCTTCTTTGATGGCTGCTGTCCATCCTCTAGGTGTTTATAGCTGTAGCAGGAACCGATCAGAGCAATGGAGTCAAAGCTTGTCGCATAGAACGCGATCATCGTGCAGATCAGCCAGATCAATACCACCGGCACGAGTGGCATCGTCTTTATCATGCTAATGATCAGATCATAGGTATTCGCACCGGCCTGATATTGTGCGATAAAGTCAGCAGCACCGGACATCTGCTTTCCCATGGAGTAATTACCAAGGATTATGAAACTGACGCATGTGCTTCCAACACCAAAAACATAGCCCCCTAATATAGTCTGTCGAATCGTACGTCCTTTTGAAATCTGACCAATGAAGAATGGTGCCGCGATACTCCATACCATCCAGTATGCCCAATAATAGATCGTCCAGTTCTGTGGGAAGCTGGATGTACGGAGAGGATCTGTGAAGGTTGCCAAGTCCACAAAGTGATTGATCATTCGACCGAAAGACTCGAGTCCCGTTTCAAGAATATATTTACTCTCTCCTCCAAATACCAATACATAAATCAGGAATCCGAAGAACAAATACATACAAGCATTTGCGAGATGGCTGATTCCTTTAATTCCGTGCAGAAGACTGTAAGTATAGATCACGCAGGTGATGATCAGAATGACAATTGTCACTATTGTTCGATTTACTGTAATTCCGAAGAGCGCCTCAATTGCCGCAGCCATCAGAGGCGTAGCTACAGAAAATGTTGTGGCTGTTCCTGCCAGGAGGGCAAATACCGCAAGCAAATCGATGATTCTCCCTGCCCATCCGTCTGTGCGCTTTCCAAGGATCGGTCGGCATGCTTCGGAAAACTTCTGACGGTTTCTTTTCCGTACATGAAGCATGAAACCGAAAGCTACTGCAAGGACTAAATAAAAGGCCCATGGAATAAAGCTCCAATGAAAGAGAGGGAAGACACCCGCCCATTCCTGAACCGATCCCAGTTCCCTGATATGTGGATCAGAAGCATACATAACCCACTCTGCAAAGGAATAAAACAGAATATCAGCGGCCAGCCCGCACGTAAACATCATTGACCCCCAGACCCAGAAGGAGTACTTTGGCTTCTCTTCCTGTCCGCCCAGCACGATCGTTCCGTACTTTGAGCCTGCAAGGTAAATAGATACGAAGAGAATTCCCAGCCCGATGATCAGATAATAAACACCAAAGGTATCACCGAAAACATATCGGATTTGCCCAACTATCTGATTTGACTGTTCCGGAAATGCAAAAAACACTGATGCCAGGGATAGAATCAGAATCAACGGAACCAGTGTGATAACCCAATCGATCTGTCCTGAAGCCTTTTCTTTTTTTCTTTTCATGATCTTATCCTTCTTGTTTTGTTCGTATTATCTATATATGGTCATTTCATGAACATCAAGAGTAAAAAACTCTATCTTATTTAAATTAAGAGACTAGAAACCTAATCTCTCAATCCTCCATCATACAGATACGAATAATGATGCCCGCTTACATCAAAAGTAAAACCAATTGCTTCTGTTGATTTGGCATCCTTCAAACAATTGATATGAACAATATCTGCTTCTGTCACTCCAAGTTTCGATGCCAGATCCTTCAAGATGCGTGAATGCGTGTTGTTGATATAGCTTTTGTCAAATATCCGAAGCTCATCTAGTGTGTCAAATTCAAAAATGTAGTTAGCCGGATACTTTCTGATTTTCATACGTAGATGATCGAGATGCTCAATATAGATGTCTTCCCAAAGCTTTTTCGACGTTTCTGGCTCATCATATACCTCATCCAGAATTGCCCGAAAGGCAGATGAAAACCTCTCATCCCAAAAAGTATGCCCTAACATATACCAGGCATTTTCTCCGCCGATTGTAACCTTTCGTATCCACCCGTCAGAATCCGTTTCCATGCACCATTCATTTGTCGGTCCATCGCTATAAACAGCCGCATAATATGCGCTGTCTACTTCTCTTTCAAAGGGATTCTGACTAAAATAATTGTCTGCCGAACAGATATAGGTATTGGAAAGGATATTCTCAACCACCTTAATGCTGGCATTATTATTCCGAGTGTCATAGTACGGATTGTTGACTAATTGAATTCCAAACTTACCTTTCAAGTACTGGAACTCCTGAGCCTTATACCCTGTTACAACAGTAATATCATTGATACCGCTTTCTTTCAGCTGCCTGATTTGACGTTCGATCAAGACCTCTCCCTTCACCGTAATCAGTCCTTTGGGTCTTTCATAGGAAAGTGGAGCAAATCTTGAACTTGTCCCCGCAGCCAAAATGACTGCATTGTCAACGTGATACATTCCTTTATCCTCGTTCCCTATTGTGCGTTTACATGCGTTCCACAGCATACCGATAATAATCCTTTGCATATCGATACTGACGAAGACTGTACTCACCGAATTCCACCCCGAGATGTGCTTTGTATTCGCACCAATTGGACCAAAGCAGTCCGCAGATTGCGATATAACAGTATATTTTGGTTCTTACTTCTTCGGAACAGTTATGGTCAAAATATATATCAATCAAATGATCAACCTGTTTTCTATCATAGAGACTGTAGATGCAGAACATTGCGATATCTACATGCGGATCCTGCATTCCAGCATATTCCCAGTCGGTCAGCTGCAACTGCTCTTCATCAGATCCAGCCTCTTTATAAAAAAGAAAATTGTCCGGTACCGCATCAATATGCGTCAGGCACCAGTCTCTCTGCTGGCTGTCAATGAAATCCTTCAGGCTGAATACATTCTCTGTGGTCTTCGCATGATCTCCGTACATTGATGCTGCGCCACCCCACAGACTGTTATAAAACATGATCTGACCGAAAATATTGAATTCATGACCGACCCTGATCTTCATAGCATGAAAGCTTCTCAGTCTATCCATGGCTCTTGTCAGATCATGGTCATCATAAGGATCACAGGTCCTCACACCATCAAGGAATCTCGTGATCTTGTAGCCGTTCTTTGGATTCATATAAATCGGATCATCACAAAGGCCCTTTCCACTGATAGCATCGTATACATCAGCTTCATTAGACCTGTTGATCAACTTCTCAGTTCCTTCACCAGGAATTCGCATGATAAATTTTTCTTTACCATTGCTATTCGCACTGGAAGATGGAACTTCAAACATGAAAGAACGGTTCGTCATGCCCTTCTTCAGGACCGTGATACCAGTAATCTCACTCTTATCACATTTGAACACTTCGCTGATTGTATCAATAGCATCAGAATGTAGTTCTGAACTCTCATCATCAAGATCTCTAAGCTGTTCATAGGTGTTGATCTCAACCACATCTGAGCTGTGAACAACCTTTGCCTGTACGATCATCCGGTCAGCAGGTTCTCCATCTTCAGCTCTACCATATAGTGTTTCTTCCCAGAATGCGTCCTTGTACTGCAGTTCTATTGAGAACTCATTGAGCCGTTTTCTCACGGACCCAGCTGCGTCACCACACAGATAGGAGATTCCAACCATAGCATTTCCTGCACTATTGCCAACACGGACCAGTTCATTCTTGCGATTGACCCGTACATCAGAATCATCGTCAATCTCGTCGCTGACCATGTACCAGCTATACAGCTCCTCGGAACTGAATGGATTCTGGTCACACCAGACATCAGAAGGAATCACATAGGCATTGTCCAGATACCTGGAAGCCAGAACCAGCGATGATATATTATTATGACTAGCATAGTCTGAATTAACAATCAGGTCCACACCGAACTTGTCCATGAGATACTCAAACTTCTCCTTCATGAATCCAACTACAATCTGGATATGTGAACCTGTGATACCAACAGCATTTAACTGCCTGATCTGCCGCTCTATGAGCCGTTCTCCATTTACTGTAAGTAGTGCTTTCGGCGTCTCACGATTGATCGGTACCATACGCATTCCAAAGCCAGCCGCAAGTATGATTGCAGACTTTGGCCTATATGAATTAAGAAGATTCTTAGCCTGTGCTGTTGATTTAAAGCTCGTATCTCCGTATGAATCTGTCGATATATCTACATAGCCAGCGTCCTGCAGAGCACGGATGGCCTTATTCACCATTCCGAGTGCATGACCAGTGAATCTGGCTATTTCACGCTGCGAATAAAAGTGTTTCTTTGTGAGTGCTATCAGAATATCTGATTCCTGGGTTGTTAAAGTCATTCCTGTTTTTCCTTTGAAACCCTATGTGCTGTTTTTGTGTTCATGAACATAATATCATATTGTTGTCATGAACGCAAGTAGAAATAAAAAAAACGCCTTTGAGCACTTACTATATACGCAAAGACGGATAAATATTTTTTCGTAACCTCTATTTTTTCTGGCTTTATATTATTGATCAACTATTTTGATGATTAAGTCGCCAAAAGTACCTTCAAATAGATATTTCTGGTAATTGTAACAGTACCTTGAAAACTGAATACAGTCTATAAATCAAATGCTGATTTTTGTTGATTTTACAGTATTTTCCAGGCTC
>Ga0256407_10003566_pt1 | contig 27441 bp, 21 predicted proteins | sample RumenRJG_04DNA_FD_193489 | JGI IMG/M metagenome (GOLD analysis project Ga0256407, IMG submission 193489) | Bovine rumen microbial communities from Lethbridge, Alberta, Canada - RJG_04 | ecosystem: Host-associated > Mammals > Digestive system > Stomach > Rumen | place: Canada: Alberta... | reverse complement strand
AGAAACACGCTCAGTACCCGATGGTTGCATAAAAACTCCAGCCCCGATTGGAGCTGGAGAGAAAATATTTCTTTTATTTCGACTGTCTACTTGACGAGTAGCAGTTCAAGATGACGCCGTTTCTGTTTTTTCTAAACATTGAACAGGAAGTGGCAGATGTCGCCGTCCTTCACTTCATACTCCTTGCCCTCTGATCTTAGCCAGCCGTGTTCCTTGGCCGCGGATATCTTTCCGCCGGCCTCCATAAGCTTGTCGTAAGCTATGGTTTCAGCGCGGATGAATCCCTTCTCAAAGTCGGTGTGAATCTTGCCCGCGGCCTGAGGCGCCAGCGTTCCCCTCTTGATGGTCCAGGCTCTTGTTTCATCTTCACCTGTCGTGATGAATGAAATCAGGTCGAGCAGCGCGTAGGAAGACTTGATCAGTTTGTCCAGACCGGACTCGCTGATTCCCATTTCCTCCAGGAACATATTGCGCTCCTCGTCATCCAACTCAGCCAGCTCAGCCTCAACCTGAGCGCTTATGATGACGACCTGAGAACCTTCCGCGTCAGCGATCTCACGGACCGCCTTCACATATTCATTCTCCTCGGCGTCATCCGCCGCGTCGTCCTCTGAAACGTTGGCTGCGTATATTACCGGCTTGTATGTGAGCAGATCAAGGCTCTTGACAAATGAAGCCTCATCTTCATCAAGTTCCATCATTCTGGCCACCTTACCCTCTCCCAGATGCTCATTGATCCTGTTCAGAAGATCAATTTCCTTCTGGAGAGACTTGTCACCCTTAAGCATTTTTGTTGCCTTTGCGATACGGCGCTCTAGCACCTCCATATCGGCGAGTATAAGCTCCATGTTGATCGTTTCGATATCGGAGGCCGGATCGATGCGCCCGTCCACGTGCACAACATTCTCATCCTCGAAGCAGCGGACAACGTGAACAATTGCCTCAACCTCGCGGATGTGACCCAGGAACTTGTTGCCCAGACCTTCGCCTTTGCTTGCGCCCTTTACGAGTCCTGCTATGTCGCAAAACTCTATTGTCGTGTAAATCGTCTTCTTCGAATGATAAATCTCCGAGAGCTTCGTTACGCGCTCATCAGGGACAGTAACAACGCCTACATTCGGTTCAATTGTGCAGAACGGGTAGTTGGCCGCCTCAGCTCCTGCCTTTGTGATCGCGTTGAATAGTGTGCTTTTGCCTACATTAGGAAGTCCTACGATTCCAAGTTTCATTTATCTTCACATCTCCTTTGCAAATTGGATTATACCATTTGCTTTCATACATGTAAAACCGGGTATCCACAGAAATGCGTGGATACCCGGTATTGTCTCTCTTCAAACAGGTATTATTCCTGTTTCAGCGGTTTTCTATACGCCGTCGCTTCTTCGGCGTCTTCGTCTTCTTCATCTCTTCGTCTGCGTATGAGAGCAAATGCTATGGCGGCTATGGCTAACAGTAATGCTATGCCTCCTCCGATTGCAGCTATGCGGCCGACTCCTGCCATAGGTACCCCATCATCAGGCAGAACGCTCGTACCGTTGGTACCGCCTCCTGAAGTTCCTGCCAGAGGTGCCTGGTTATCGTCCAGATTAACCAAGTTCTGTGGTGCTGCAGGGGCATTTGCTGCTGCTCCGGCTGGTGCTCCGGCCGCTCCCGGTCCGGCTGCCGCGCCGCCACCGGCTGCCGCGGCGCCTTGATCCGCTGCTGCGGCGCTAACCTTGCTATAGGTGAATGGGAACACGTTTTCAGCCTCGTTCGCCGTCAGCTTCTTCGTCAAGTTGTATGCGTTCGGCTGATACCCTTCCACATATCTGAAAGATACAACAGGGTTGTCGCCGACCATGCCGTAGAATTCCTCCGACTTTATCAGATCATTATTGTTTTCATCAAGGTAATGGACTGTATATTTTACCATTCCACCCTTGAGGCCGTATGCCGCTTCGTATGCGATGTCCTGATCAACTTTAAAGAACGCTACCGCCATCTGCTCGTCATTGTCGTGTCCCGTATAACGGAAGCCACGCATATAATAATCGCCGTTGTCGAGTTTGAAGCCTGTCGTGCTCTCGTTAATAGTGATTTCGTCGCCCAGCTTTGCGGTTATTTTCAGTGTCTTGTTGCCATCGCTCAATTTTCCGATGCTCGGATTCTCGAAATGACCCTGCTGTCCTGCGTAGACCGTGACGGTATAATTATATGATTCTTTAGACGTTCCATCAGATTCACCTGCGAATACAGTCACTGTTCCCGCCATGATCATCATCACTGCCAGCATCAGCGCTGTTATAAGGAAACGTTTCTTCATATCAGCCACGCTCCTTTCTCTGTTTTATATCATCTCCAGGCATGTTTGCAGTGCCCTCACCGTATGCTCCTGCAGCGGCTTGCGCCTCTCTTCTGTCCTTCATGAAACTCAGAATCGTGAGCATCAGCATCAGGAGCGCTGCTGTCATAACTGCCAGGTACAACAGCAAATTGCTGTCATCTCCTGTCTTTACCTTGTCCCCTGGTGGAGGGGTTTTGTCGAGCTCCACCGCATAGGCCAGAAGAAGTTTTCCTGCTGTATCCATGTAGTCATTTACTTCTGTCTCACCGTCAAACTTCACATACAGCTCTGTATAACCTGCCTGCTTTTTCCCCAGCGTCTGTATGAAGAACCATTCATCCGCTGCGTTCGTCGCCTGATGCAGACCTTCGCCTGTGTTGTCCGTGCCGTGGCTCGTCTTATCCTTGTGTGAACCGAGCGTGTACTCGCCTCCTACGGTGCTGTTATCGAACAGCACCTCGCGGCTGCCGTCCGGCGCTACGTGCGTCAGCTTATAAGTATATCCTCCGTTCTGTGTCCTGTCATAACTCTGCTCGAGTGTCGTAAGAGTCTCGTTACGCATGTACCAGTGCGTCGTTTCGTCGTATCTGTTCTCGAACTTTACCTTAAATGTAACGTCATCTCCCGGCTCAAGGCCCTTTACCGTCTCAACTACCACATTAGAATCGAAGTCGCACACTATGTCGCTGCCGTTGAAGTAGCAGTGCCCTGTTACTTCATCGCTCTCCGCCGACGCTATCTGTGTCATCCCCACGATCATCACAACGCTCAATGCCAGTGTGATGGCCAGGGTGTATATTAGTTTATTTCTCTTCATATCCCTGTACCTCCTACTTTACTGTCACTTTGCCATTTTTGGCACTCACGTTGCTCACGCCCCACAGACTCTTCACAGCGTCTGTCGCGTTGTGTGTCTGAATCGCCTGAACGTCTGCTTCGATGTAGAACGTGAAATCATCATAGTCATAGCTGTAAGTGATTACTTTCACTATCTGTCCATCCGGTCTCGTTACTTCCTTCGTATCCGTCGTCATGTTGCCGAGATCCGCTACAGACTTGTCGATTGTCAGTTCGTTGAACAGCAAAGCTGAATCAGCGCCTGCACTCAGCTTATTATTCAGATAGTATGTATCACTCTCTACAGTATGTTCCTTAGGGTTCACAGTCCATGCGCCGCTGTTGTAGTCACTGCCCTTATAGGTCAGTTTGATAAGCGCCGGATCCATGACTGTGCTCTTCTTGCCTTCTTTGTTAACCCAGTACTTACGCACGGTGAGCCTTACATACTCGTCAACATTGTTGCCATTCTTGGCGCACAGTCTCTCTTCATACGTCCTGCCCGGGTCAACCTTGCCCGGTGTACCAACCTTGTATGCCGGCGTATCTCCGTAGTGCACGTTTTTATTTTCATAGCCGAGGTACTCTACGAGGTTGCCTTTGTATTTCGGCTTCTTATCCTGCGCTACCTGATCGTCTGTCCTGTGGACTGTGTAGATGCTCTCATTTTCGCCGCAGCAGACATCTTTTCCATTCTCCATCAGATGTACCTGCAGGTGGTCGAGTTCGAATCCTGCTGTGTAGTCATTGCTGAAGTAAGTCAGCGCTGCCTTGGTCCCTGCGAAACCGCCTCCGCAGAACAGCAGGGCTGTCACTGCCAGGAGTACCAATGTTCTTTTGGAAAGTATCGTGTTTCTGATCTTCATCTTCTTCACCTACCTTTCCTAATTAGAAGCCGGTGGCTGCACTGGATCAAATTGTATGCTCGCTACCGCATCCGCATCCCAGCCTTTTGGTACTTTCAGCTTGGTGCCGTCGTAAATCGCCTGTGATCCTTCGTGCACTACCGTAACTTCGAAGTAGTAGTCCGGCGGATCGCCCTGCCAGCTGAATTCCAGTCCTGCTACCAGGTTGCCAACGCCCGTATTCTCACCAGGGGTTTGTTCATCCGGTTTACCCTTCAGTACTTTGCCGTAGTAGTACATGCCGTCATTTCCCTTCATCCAGTCACCTTTCATCGTGACCAGATTTTTCGGGTTGTCCGAGTCATAAAACTCATCGGGACCGTAGATGCCGACCCTGACGATCATATCTGTCTCTCCCGTGTTTTCGATGACTATGTCCTTAAAGTTCGAGTCATCGCCTTCGCTCAGTTCCGTCTTTCCGCCAAGTTGCAATGTTGCTCCCCCTGACGCCTGCTCGTAGTCGCTGAAGTAGGCCACTGTTGCTCCCACTGTCACGGACAGGCTGAGAACTAAAGCGAATAGCATCAGTATTGTCTTATTGATCTTTTTCATCGTTTTGTCCTCCTTTCTGTCCGTTTAGTCATTGCCTTGTGGCATTGGCGATGGGTACTCGCTTGTTCTGTCCCGTCGGTTCGTGATGTGGAATTTGTTGTCATCGCCCTTCTCGACTTTATTGATCACGCCGCTTCCGGTAATGTTATCTTCTTTTTCGTTTTCGAACGCGACTGTCCAAATCGGTAAGCCTGTAGCCTGATCGACTCTCTTAAGCTCTTTACCTTGTTTGACCTTGCCAGCGTAGTCTATAGAATAAACCTCTATTACCTGGAAAGTTTTATCTGGATCTTCTATTGGTATCTTGTCCACCTCTGCTGTCTCTGCAGATACATGCTGTGCATCGAACTGGACGCTCACCGTCCTGGTGACTGTGCGTCCCAATATTGGGTCTTTGTATTTGACCTTGAATACGCATGTCACATTGGTCAGCTCGCCTTTCGTATCTCCCGTCACGTATTTGTCGATATCCTTTGTGAGCAAGAGCTTTGTGTAGATCTTCTCATTTATGAAGCCGAAGGTCAGAGGTCCTTCTTTTCCTTCGCTGGTCCTTACATCAAGAGTTCCATCGCCCTTGTCTGTGACGGTTATTGTTACATGGTATTCCGTCGCATCATATTTGATGTCATTCACACTGTCGTAGTAGAAGGTCACTCCATCAACAGTTTTCTTTACTGCGCCGGCCGGTATGTCTTCCACTATTACATAATAGAAGTCTTTCGTCAGATGGCCGTTGACTGGCTGCCCACCATTACCGATACTGATGTCTGCAAGAGTGTATTCAAGATCTTTGCCATCAGCAGTCTTGAAGTTGAATGTTGCCGTGCCGTCTGCTCCGACTTGTGCACCGGATGTAGTCGCTGTTAAGAGCTTTTTATTCTGCAGAGCTCCGACAAATTCAGAATCGTTTCTGTCACGTTCTGGCAGGATGTTGTCCCGTCTGATTGCGAGATTGTAATCCGCTTCGTTATAGACGCTGAACGTGAATTCTTTATCGAATGAGCCATACTTGAACGTCTTCGTTCCCTTAAGAGGAATACTGCCCTTCGCATCATAGGTGTTGGTGAACGTTGCTGTCTGTATCAGATCACTGTCTGTATCTGCTACGAGTTTGCCCTTGCCGTTATCCCTGACCTTGATCGTCACAGTCTTATCTGTACTGTCGTATGTGACGCCCTTGATGGTCTCGCTCTTATGCGTCTCGGTCACTGTCCACGTGTAGGTTCCAGCTTTTGTGAACTCGACCTCGCCGAAGCTCTTCGTATAGTTCGTCGAAGCGTCCGCGCTGGTTATAGTGAGGGTGTTCGGTGTGAATGCAGGTGCATTTTCACTTTCCGGTGTGATCGTAAACTCGAAGCTGTCGTTTGTTGTCCACGGTCTGCCGTTCAGCGTCTTCTTTACCTTCACCTCACCCTTGCCTGAAGCACTGTAGTTGTTTGTGAATGGCGCGGTCTGTACCAAAGCGCTGTCTGTGTCTGCCACGAGATGGCCCTTGCCGTCATCCACGACGACTATCGTCACGGTCTTGTCCGCAGTTTCGTATGAAACGCCGTCAATCGTCTCGCCTTGGTGCTTCTCACTGACTGTCCACTGGTATGTCCCCGCCTCCGTGAACGTCACCTCGCCGAAGCTCTCCGTGTAATTCGCGGAATCCTTCGTCACTGTGACCGTGTTGTCGGCGAATGCAGGTGCATCGCCTACAGGCTTGATCGTGAACTTGAAACTGTCATCTGTATTCCACTCTCTGCCTACCAGATTCTTCTGTACCTTGACCTCGCCCTTGCCGGACTTGCTGTAGGTGTTTTCGAACGCTGCAGTCTGTATCAGGGCGCTGTCTTCTTCTGCCACGAGCTTGCCTTTGCCGTTGTCCTTGACCTTGATCGTCACGGTCTTGTCTCCACTTTCGTATGAGACTCCGTCGATTGTCTCGCCTTTATGTGTCTCGCTCACGGTCCACTGGTATGTCCCCGCCTCCGTGAACGTCACTTCGCCGAAGCTCTTCGTATAGTTCGTCGAAGCGTCCGCGCTGGTTATTGTGAGCGTGTTGTTTGCGAATGCAGGTGCATTGCCCACAGGCGTGATCGTGAACTCGAAGCTGTCGGCTGTCGTCCACGCTCTGCCGATCAAGGTTTTCTGTACTTTGACCTCGCCCTTGCCGGACTTGCTGTAGGTGTTTTCAAATTCTGCGGTCTGTACCAGGTTGCTGCCTTCTTCTGCCACGAGCTTGCCCTTGCCGTTGTCCTTGACCTTGATCGTCACGGTCTTATCCGCAGTTTCGTATGAGACTCCGTCGATCGTCTCGCCTTTATGTGTCTCGCTCACGGTCCACTGGTATGTACCTTCTTTTGTGAACGTCACCTCACCGAAGCTCTTCGTGTAGTTCGCGGAAGCGTCCGCGCTGGTTATTGTGAGCGTGTTGTTTGCAAATGCAGGTGCATCGCCTACAGGCTTGATCTTGAACTCGAAGCTGTCGGCCGTATCCCACGCCTTGCCAGTCAGGGTCTTCTTTACCTTGACCTCGCCCTTGCCGGACTTGCTGTAGGTGTTTTCAAATTCTGCGGTCTGTACCAGAGCGCTGTCTGTGTCTGCCACGAGCTCGCCTTTGCCGTTGTCCTTGACCTTGATCGTCACGGTCTTGTCTGCGCTTTCGTATGAGACTCCGTCGATCGTCTCGCCTTTATGTGTCTCGCTCACGGTCCACTGGTATGTCCCCGCCTCCGTGAACGTCACCTCGCCGAAGCTCTTCGTGTAGTTCGCGGAAGCGTCCGCGCTGGTTATTGTGAGCGTGTTGTTTGCAAATGCAGGTGCATTGCCCACAGGCGTGATCGTGAACTCGAAACTGTCGGCTGTTGTCCAGTCTCTTCCGGTCAGAGTCTTCTTCGCCTTGACCTCGCCCTTGCCGGACTTGCTGTAGGTGTTCGTGAATGCCGCGGTCTGTACCAGGTTGCTGCCTTCTTCTGCCACGAGCTTGCCCTTGCCGTTATCCTTGACGACTATCGTCACGGTCTTGTCTCCACTTTCGTATGAGACTCCGTCGATCGTCTCGCCTTTATGTGTCTCGCTCACGGTCCACTGGTATGTACCCGGCTCCGTGAACGTCACCTCGCCGAAGCTCTTCGTATAGTTCGCGGAAGCGTCCGCGCTGGTTATTGTGAGCGTGTTGTTCGGAAATGCAGGTGCATCGCCTACAGGCGTGATCTTGAACTCGAAGCTGTCGGCTGTCGTCCAGTCTCTTCCGGTCAGGACCTTCTTCGCCTTGACCTCGCCCTTGCCGGACTTGCTGTAGGTGTTTTCAAATGCCGCGGTCTGTATCAGATTGCTGTCTGTGTCTGCCACGAGCTCGCCTTTGCCGTTGTCCTTGACCTTGATCGTCACGGTCTTGTCTCCACTTTCGTATGAGACTCCGTCGATCGTCTCGCCTTTATGTGTCTCGCTCACGGTCCACTGGTATGTACCCGGCTCCGTGAACGTCACCTCGCCGAAGCTCTTCGTATAGTTCGCGGAAGCGTCCGCGCTGGTTATTGTGAGCGTGTTGTTCGGAAATGCAGGTGCATCGCCTACAGGCGTGATCTTGAACTCGAAGCTGTCGGCTGTCGTCCAGTCTCTTCCGGTCAGGACCTTCTTCGCCTTGACCTCGCCCTTGCCGGACTTGCTGTAGGTGTTTTCAAATGCCGCGGTCTGTACCAGAGCGCTGCCTGTGTCTGCCACGAGCTCGCCCTTGCCGTTATCCACGACGACCATCGTCACGGTCTTGTCTCCACTTTCGTATGAGACCCCGTCGATCGTCTCGCCTTTATGTGTCTCGCTCACGGTCCACTGGTATGTGCCCGGCTCCGTGAACGTCACCTCGCCGAAGCTCTTCGTATAGTTCGCGGAAGCGTCCGCGCTGGTTATTGTGAGCGTATTGTTCGGAAATGCAGGTGCATCGCCTACAGGCGTGATCTTGAACTCGAAACTGTCGGCTGTCGTCCAGTCTCTTCCGACCAGGACCTTCTGTGCCCGGACCTCGCCCTTGCCGGACTTGCTGTAGGTGTTTTCGAACTCAGCGGTCTGTATCAGATTGCTGCCTTGTTTTGCTACGAGCTTGCCGTCGGCGTCTCTTTCTACCTCGATCGTCACGGTCTTGTCTTCGCTGTCATATTTGACGCCGTCGATCGTCTCGCCCTTATGCGTCTCGCTCACCGTCCACTGGTATGTCCCCGGCTGCGTGAACTCGACCTCGCCGAAGCTTTCTGTGTAGTTCGTCGAATCCTTCGTCACTTCGACCGTGTTCGGCGTGAATGAAGGTGCATTACCGACTGGCACGATCGTGAAGAAGAAACTGTCGTTTGTTGTCCACGCTCTGCCTGTCAGGTTCTTCTTTACCTTGACCTCGCCTTTTGCCTTGCTGTAGGTGTTCGTGATCGTTACGGCCTTGATCAGCGAATCGCCGTTTTTCGCTACGAGATTGCCGTGACCATCATCTACTACCTCGATGTTGACTGTGTGTTCCGTCTCATCATAGATGACTCCCGCAAGGTTGCCCTTCGTCTCCTTCACCGTGTAGGTGTATTCCCCTGCCTCGGTGAATGTAATCTCGCCGAAGCTTTTGATATGATCTGTATCAGCCTTCGTGATCGTGATTTCCCTTAAGCTAGGCATCGGTGTGCCGTCTGCTGCGCTTAGTGTAAATTTGAACTGATCATCATCTTTCCACTCACGGCCATTCAGCACTTTCTGGACCTTAATCTCGCCTTTGCCTTCAACTGTGCGGTTATTGGTAAAGGATGCCTTGCCGGCAGCTTTTACAGCATCTGCAGTCTCGCCGGCAACAACAGTGACCGTAACCACCTTATTGGCAGAAACAGACTTACCGCCCTCGGCCTTCTCCAGTGAAGCGCCGTTTGTCGGAGCTGTTTCGGTGATCGTGTAGTCGCCTGGTTCTAGATCCTTGACTTCCACATAGCCATCGGAGCCAACCTGGGCAGCTTCGCCATCAATCGTCGCAGACTTTGTCCTACCATTTTCGATGGTAATGACCACGGTCTTGCTGACGCTGCTGTTATCACCAATACCAGCGATGGTGAATGTATAGTCACCGTCCGCCAATGTCCCTGACGTGGCCTCTCCGTTCACCGTTACGTTCTTCTTGAGCTTCAGGCTGCCCTTTTCATTATGTTTTGTATTCTTGAATACGATGACTTCGTCTTCCTGTGTAAGTTCACCGGTATGAGATTTCGCTGTTTCAGTCTTGTGCTCAATAACATTTCCTTCCTCATCGAAAACATCATACCCTATCTCTGTAGCCAGACCACCATCATCAATTTCCTCAACTTTATACTTGGTGCCTTTCCAGAAACCCCAGAACATTTTCTGTTCCTTATCCTTGAGTTCAAACTCTACAACACCATTCTCGAACTGGTCGTCACCGTTTTTCTCATTGTAATTTGTATTCACGGACCCGTCTTCATTCAGAATAGAGAGCCGGAACTTATAATAACGATTCTTATCGGCTTGATCATCACTTTCCACTTTCTTCTCAACAACCAGTCCTTCCAAAGGCCAGTTCTTGATCTGCATGGTATCCGAGTAGTAGTAAATGTAATGACCGTAATCAACCCGCGACATATCATTGGTCAGTGTGACGAGATAATCGAAACTGATTTGTCCGTAATCATCAAGCGGTGATATCTCCTGAACATGATACCTTTCATTGAAATAGAAATCGTATTCGGCTCCGTCTAATGTGATTTCTCCGTTTTCATCCGTTGTGAGAATGATCTGTGTGGCACCATTTGCGTGTGGGCCAAAATTAACATCCGGATTCTCACAGAATATCTTAAATCTTACGCCTTCCAGTTTTTTATTCGCATCATATCCGTCGACTTTGACGATCTTAAAGCTGGCAATCGCGCCCTGTCCTTCGCCTGCGCTGCCGTAGGACTTGATATTCTCTATGATTTCCTCTTTTCCATTGACACTGACTTTATTAGTGATCGTCTGACTTCCATTTCCTCTGACTTGTGCATCGTATGTGATGACCACTGTTGTTGAATCCGGAATGGTATAAGTCGCTATAGTTTTTCCGTCATCTGATCCTTTCAATGTGTATGGAACGGATTGCCCTGCAGGATCAGTTACTATTTGAATAGAACCGTAGTCCACACTCAAATTACTGCTCATGACATCTGTCATGGTCATAGACTCACCATGGTTCAGGGTTGCTTTCGCCTTGTTAAAGGTGATCTTGTACTTGGCGGTACGATTTGTACCTCCAAGCTCACCAGCATTCAGCAGTTCCTTATCCAGATAGTCATATTCTGTTTTATAGTGGAACTCTGACTCGTGATCTCCCCATTTTGCAGTATTGACAAGATCATATTCTCCACCGTTTGCAATCGCAAGCTGTTCCAGATCAACTCCCTCTTTGGTAGTCAGGTAATAAACGATCTTATAATATGGATAATAATGACCGTCTGCCTGTAAAGGAACAGTATTTGCAGTCAGAATAATTCCATTCGCCGTCTCAGTGTAATTGACCGGCATCCTTCCGGCATCTTGAGAATACTGGTTTCCGCCCCAGATTTTCATATGATCCCACGCGTTAACTTTGCTGGAATCAACCTCCAGTAAGCTGGTATCAAAGGTATCTGCTACACTTACCGGCACGCTGGATACGCCGGAAAGGACTACGGTGTATTTCAAGCTGACCCTTCCCTGGGCATCTTTACTGACGAATTGTCCGGTTTTCTTTACTCCCGGCTTGCCGTAAGTAACCGTTGCCGTATCCGATTTTCCGTTAAGGGCAATGGTATTGGTATGATTTTGCTCATATCCTCCAGTCTGATAGCCTTTATTCAGCCAGTCCTGGTCGACTTTCGTGGTCAGTTTCACCGTGATCTGATGACCGCCCGGCGTTCCCTGAAGGCCGGTCTGTGTCTTCCCACTGTCTTTATAAAAGGTAATTTTAACCAGACCAGTCTGGGAGGTATCAACTGTATAGCTCTCCCCATTTAACAGGCCGGTGATCTGGAGACTACCATCTTTATAAATATCATAATGTTGACTGCCATTCAGCCAAATTGAAGGAAGTGTATCCGTTACCACTGCCTGGGCTAAACCGTCTTCCGGAATCGATAACGTGGACACCCAGTTCACTTCTTCCGTCGTAAAGGATTCTACCTCTTTGTCCACACCGATCAGTTCCTTCGGTGTCACAGAAATTCCGCCATGGTGCCCATTGGCATCATTATCAAGGGAAACAACAACTCCACCCTGATTGACCTTCTTCATATCAACAACTGTCTTATAGGTAATTTCATACTGGTATGGAGTGGTATCGGTCTCAGGAATCGTATAAGTCCAGGAAGAATCACTATGCGCCGTCAGCTGTTCGTAAGGTACATTTCTGGTCTCAACCAGTTGGCCTGCATGATTATATACTTTGATGGTCAGACCATCTCCGTAATACTTCATGTATGCAGCGGAAGCAGATGAAATCTTATCCGTTATTGTATCCTTGGCTGCTGGAGCTAATGCAAGCTGATTATAAATGATCTTCCATTCAATGATCTTATCTCCGTCTGCTGTCACTCCAGTTTCAGTTCCATTGCCCTTTTGGGTAGTCTTAAAATCAATCTCTCTGGAATACTCCGAATTATGAGGGGGGCCATCCTCTGGCTTCACGGTCACTGTATTCTTGGTCTGATCAGCAGTGATTTTCCCGTCCTTATTTGTATCCTTGGAAAAATCGACGCTGGCGCTGTATGTAATTGTGATTGTCTCGCCTTCATGCATGGAGGCAAAGGTGTAATCAAAACCATTCGAAGCGCCGTTATTCCTGTAGGATGAGCTGTTGCCGGTTACCCTCACATCATTGTTAAAGATCAGCGCATCTCCGGAAATGACGTCTTTCACATTGACGTTCGTCACATCTCCGTCTGCCCTTACGGTGATGGTGTAATAAAATTTACCGGTGCTTTCATCAAACCGTGCCGTCTTATTCGCATAGGCCTGCCCTGGCTGCGGGTCATCAAAGACGACATCACGCTCTATAGCATCGTTGAATTTAATCTCTGTTTCACTGCCATCAAAGGCACCATCATAACTAAACCTGAAGCTTACATTCGTTGATTCTTCAAGTTTCGGGAAGTCGGGATCTGTCTGATCGAATTTTATCTCCAGTTTCCCATCTGTACCCAGATCATAGGTTGCGTCGACCTGATAAGTACGACCCTTATAAACAATGTTTATGGTAAGAGAACCCGTTTGCCTGCTGAGAACCGTAACGCCTGTCGGCATCTGATACGTCAATGTTTCTCTGTTAGCGAACTGATAGGCCGAACTCTCCGCAAAGGTTGCAATTAAGTTATACTCTTTCCCTTTTTCTACCTCGTATCTACCTTGCGAGTTCTGGGTGGCGCCTGTGATTACCATGTTCTTCAGGAAATAGGTAAGATCAGAAAGCGTCTGATTATCCGTTACCTTGACCTCAATCACTGTTCCATCCTTCATGGTGATGGTCAGCAGTTCTTCGCTGCTAAACGGTGCGAGAGACTTCAAGACCCATCCCCTGAAGAGGGTCTTCTTGACCTTGACAAGGTTTTCGTTGCTGAACGTAACATTGTCAACATTATCGATGAACTCATCGGCATTCGCCTTCTTCGTGATGCCGAGAATGATAGCAAGTTCTTTCAGAGTAATCGAGCCGGCGCCTTCAAGGTTGTATGTATATACTTTGCCGGTCTCCGGATCGGTATATTCGAAATCGACTGTGTATGCGTAAACTGAGAATTCGCTGGTTTCGAACTGTACCTTTTCGTTCTTGACGTTTACTGCAAGTTCATTATCCTTTTTAGTTAATTCTTCAAATACAATATCCTTGGCGTCGATATTCTTCGCGTCCGCCGTGGTATCATACTTATCTCTAATCTTATTCTTGAGCGGCAGATGAATGACATTTACATCAGAAGCCTTCTTAGCTCCAATTGACTTCGAGAGCTGCTTGTCCAAAAACTCGAAAGTGACCGAAACCGTTCCCGATTCCGGCTGTATCTCCACGCCGTCTTTCATGAACGCAACATCGTAAAGCAGCGTGTTCTTTCCGTTGTATTTGGAATCTGAGTTCTTGTTGAGCGCTTCCATGTACGCGTCATAGTCATAGTCGTCTGACTTGCTGGTTACTGCCTTTGCAACAAGCTCAGCATCGTCAGGTATGGCTTCCGCATCAGAAAGCACCGCCGTTACCTTGACCTTTTCATCCTTCCAGATGTATTCGGTCCTCTCTGCCTTCTCGGCAACTTCCTCCACAGGCTCAACGTTCTCCTCAATCTCCGGTTCTGCCTGCTCTGCAGGTTCGGATTCTTCAGTAGTCACTTCAGGCTGTGAAGGCTCCGTTTCTTCAGAAACCGCTTCTTCAGAAGCCGCGTCGGTTGCTTGTGTTTCCGTGACTTGCCCATCGCCGTTACCCGCCGGATTAACAAGCATCGCATAACTGCCTGAAAACGGCGTAAACGTCATAGCAAAAGCTATGGCAAGTCCTACAATTGTCTTTAGTAATCGTTTGTTCTTCATTGTGTACCCCTTCAATAATGAACTTCTTTTGCAGATTCTACCTACATACATATAGATATATACGTATAAAAGATAAAACAACACTCGCAATTTTAAAATAATTTAAATTTTCTTACTATTATAAACAAATTTTAATATTTTTTTGCCTCTGAGTCAATTAATTTAAACGTCTTTTAGACGTCTTTTTGAAGGCAGAAATTCCCTTGAAATAATTGGAAATGCCATGCTTGGATAAAAAAATCCAGCCCCCTTTGGGGCTGGAGATGTAATGTCGCTTCTTTTGCTAAATTCTATTCGGAAATCGGTACGAAAACGCAGCTCTGGCACTCCTCGTCAGACGCTCCGTTCCAAAGCAGTTTCCCGTCGTCGGAAATCTCGAAGCTGCCGGATCCGTTCTCATAGACAACTGTTTCTTCGGCTCCTCCTCCGACCTCATCATTGCCGGTACCTTCGGTATCCGTATCGTCCGAGACAATCATTTCCGTGCGGGTGCAGTCGCTGTAAACAAGCTTGTTGCCTTCCTTTGTGGCGTTCATGGTCCACATGGTTGTCTCAAAGGCTGAAGACCCCCACATTACCGTAATGTTCAGGTTCTGGGCTTCCGTATTGACTATTACGGTAGCTGTAGCACGCTGGCTCACCTCGTCCTGATACTCTCCCGCCAGAGCGACGCATTCTTCGACCGATTCCGCCACCTGACTTGTTGATTCAGGTTCAGCAGTCTCTTCCTCAACCACCGCCTGTTCTTCATTCTGGCTTTCTTCCTCACCGCATCCGGTGATTGCAAATGATAATCCAATGGCCATGATCACAGTCATGATAAGCGCAAATATCTTTTTCCTGTTCATGTTATTCCTCCATAATCCGGCGGGCAAATTCCCGCACGCCTGATTTCTTATCATCATCCTGAAACTCTTTATCGTAGCCCATGTGCCGGGCCTTGAAAGCGCCGGCGTACTCAAGCTTTGAGTGGGCGCAATATCTCTTTATGCCTTCCTCCAGCAGATCCGCTCCCTTTTCGAGAGGATATCCGCATGTAGTTATGAGTCCGAATTTCCTGCCTTCCCAGAGCGACGGCCCCCTCCTGTTGAGCGGATTACCGTCCGCGTCAGTTTTTCCATCGTTTTCCGGAACGCCGTAGTACTTGTTCATGGCGTACACGCACCTGTCGAGAAACGCTTTTGCGGGAGCAGTGCAGTACCAGGAGTATACAGGCGTAGCAAGCACTATTGCCTTTGCATCCAGAATCTCCGCGAACAGCTCGTCATCCCCAAGCGCGCAGGCGGGGCTTTCCCAGTCTCTCTGACACGCCCGGCACGCTATGCACGGTTTCATGTCCAGATCGTACAGGTCAACAACCCTGAAACTCTTCTCCAGCGCGTCAAGCTCACTGGTAAATTCGCTCACCAGCCAGTTGGTATTTCCGCTTCTGCGCGGACTTGCCGCGAGTATAACTACATCTTTCATATTGGTGAGTATATCACAGTAAATCCTTAAAATGTAAAACATTAACAATTATTCACAACCTATATCAAGCTATTCTATTGGCAAAAGCCACAACATGTAGTAAAATCGACTCAACGTTAGAAAAAATAGTGTTTATGCACCGGGAGGAAGAACAATGAAGTGCCCTTATTGCGAAAATGAAGACAGCAAGGTCATAGATTCCCGTCACACGGAGGATGGCCGCGCTATCAGAAGAAGACGTGAGTGCGAGAAGTGCGGCAGAAGATTCACCACCTATGAGAAGATCGAGGAAATGATCCTGATGGTCATCAAGAAGGATGGCAGCCGTCAGGCCTTCGACAGGAACAAGCTCCTCAACGGCATTATCCGTGCCTGTGAGAAGCGCCCTGTTTCCATAGCCGAGATGGAGAAGATCGTCGACGACATCGAACGCGGTCTCAACAATACCATGGAGAAGGAAGTCGACAGCAAGCTCATAGGCGAACTCGTAATGGAAAAACTGAAGGACATCGACGAAGTCGCGTACGTCCGTTTCGCTTCCGTCTACAGGCAGTTCACTGACGTCAACACTTTCGTCAAGGAAGTCGAGAGCCTTCTCAACAACAAGAAAAACCGTTAAAATACCGCAAAGGCAATACTGACGGAGATTAACATGAAAGACATATACCGCATAGCCATTGACGGGCCGAGCGGCGCAGGCAAAAGCACCATTGCAAAGGCTGTAGCCAAGGCTCTCAATATCGACTACATAGACACCGGCGCCATGTACAGGGCTGTCGGTTACAAGATGGACAAAAGAGGCATACCTTTCGAAGAGTGTGAAGCGCTCGATGCGATGCTCGAGTCCACAGACATAGATTTTGTCGGCGGGGATGTAATACTCGACGGCGAAGTCGTAAACGCGCTAATAAGGACTCCTGAGGTTTCAATGCTGGCCTCACAGTGCTCGCAGCTCGCCCCTGTCAGAACCAAGCTGGTTGAGATACAGCGTGGAATGGGTCAGAGAAAGAGCGTGATCATGGACGGCCGTGACATAGGAACCAATGTCCTTAAAGACGCCGAGTACAAGATCTTCCTGACAGCGTCAGCTGAAGAGCGCGCCAACAGGAGATTCAAGGAGCTTCAGGAAAAAGGCGAAAAGCAGACCTATGAGGAAGTGCTGGAAGATATAAAACAGCGCGACCACAACGACATGACCAGAGAGCTCAACCCTCTCCGCAAGGCTGATGACGCTATTGAGGTCGACACTACCGGCATGGGCATCGACGAGGTCGTTGCCGCGGTGCTGGATATTGTGAAAAAATAAAACCCGGGTCAGATAACATTAAACAAAGAAATAAAAACGGCTGCGCGATGCGCAGCCGTTTTTTCAGTTTCCTGATTCTTTCAAGCTTGAAGGCTTATTTCTTGTGGCAGCCAAGCGGCAGCTTAGGATATCCATCCTTGTATTCGCCGGTTTCAAGTCTGTTGAAGTAATCCTGAACAGCTCTTGCCGCAACGCCGTTGAGCAGTACCAGACCGATGAGGTTCGGTGCAGCCATCAGAGCGTTGAAGATGTCGGCTACAGTCCATACCTGTGAAAGTGTGAGGAACGGACCAATGAATACTGCGAAGATGTACAGCCATCTGTAAACCTGTACTGCTACCTTGCTTCCGTTGAAGAGATACTCACAGCATCTTTCAGCGTAGTAGTCCCATCCGAGGATAGTAGTGAACGCGAAGAATGCCAGAGCGCACATTACTACGAATGCGCCTGCAGTGTCTCCGAGCAGTCCCATTGAGAATGCGTCGATTGTAACCTGGGCTCCTTCGTGACCAACTTCGAGAGCATAGTCATAAGCTCCGGAAACCATGATTACCAGACCTGTCATCATGCACACGCAGATGGTGTCGATGAACGTACCTGTCATTGATACCAGACCCTGTCTTACAGGCTCATTAGTCTGAGCAGCTGCAGCAGCGATAGGAGCTGAGCCAAGACCTGCCTCGTTTGAGAATACGCCTCTAGCAACGCCTTTGGTGATCGCCAGGTAGAAGGCGCCGAACGCGCCGCCCGCTACAGCCTTTGCACCGAATGCCATCGTTACGATGTCAGCGATTGCTGAAGGGATCTTGTCCAGGTTTGTGAAGATGATGATCAGTGAAACCAGAACGTAAGCGATTGCCATGAACGGTACGATTACAGTTGTTACAGTAGCGATTCTCTTGATTCCGCCGATGATTACCAGTGCAGCGAACAGAGTTACGATGATTGCAACAGCGATGGTTACAGCCGTGATCTCCTTGTCTGCGCCGATAGTGAACAGCGTATCGGTGTGGAAGAATGTCTCAGCTGCGGAAGCGATTCCGTTGATCTGAGTGATTGTTCCGATACCAAACGCTCCGGCGATACATCCGAACAGAGCGAACAGCTTACCCAGCCATCTAGCGTTCCATCCGTATCTCTCTTTGATACCCTTCTCAATGTAGTAGAAAGGTCCGCCGAGATAGCCGCCTTCAGGGTTCACCTGTCTGTAGATGACAGCGAGAACACCTTCCGTGAACTTGGTAGCGAGGCCTACGCAAGCCGCGATGAACATCCAGAACAGTGCTCCAGGACCGCCTACGATTACGGCAGTCGCAACACCGACGATGTTTCCTGTACCTATAGTGGCAGAAAGCGCTGTACACAGAGCTCCGAATGAAGTAACTTCACCTGAAGCACCTTCTTCGTTTCTTACCATGTACTTAAGTGCTCTGCCGAGCTTGATGAACTGCATACCTTTTAATCTGATGGTAAGCAGCAGGCCGGTACCCATTATGAGTACGAGAAGAGGCACTCCCCATACAAACGAGTCGACCGAATCGAGAAATTGTGTTACCATTTCGTTCTCCTTCTTTCAAATAAGATAATAAATGAATGAAATAAAAAAGTCGAAAAAACGCTTAAGCATATTCCGACTTCCCGGAGAGGTACAAATACAAATAATTGCGGGAACTATCTGCCCTGTCCTTTTGCCTGAGAGATTACGTTTATTTGAGTCTTCCTCGATGACCCCTTAACGCGTACACCTTCGGCGCCCGGTCTTTCCCGGAACTCTCCAGAGAATCATAGCTCGTCTACCGCCTCATCGCTAACGCGTTAAACCGCAAAAGCAAATCGAACGGTTACATAAACTTACGAAGACAATATAGCACACCATTTTGAGGTTGTGCAACCATATTTCCGCATTATATTGTGTATTATATTGTATACATTCAAAACATAGCCTCAAAAACAAAAAAAGTGCCATCGGGATTGTCCCGCGGCACTATTTGACCCGTTTTTTTGTAAAAAGCTCTATTTTACCTTCGCGTTTTGGCCAAGAAAGTCAAGGACCTTCTCATACAGAAGTTCAATGTGCACATACTGCTCCATGTTCCTGCCGGTATCGCGCTGGACCTCTTCTTCAGTGTATCCCTGCGCCTCAATATCCTTCTGCAGAGCTTCGGCCTCCTCATCTGTATATGTGATGCCCTCTTTCTCAGCTATGTATTCAACCAGCATTTCCTGCTTGACCAAAGTCCTCGCGTAGTCCTTAAGCTGCTTCTGAAGCTCCTCCTCGGACGCGGCTCCGTAGTACTGTCCTATGAAGTCTTTTCTGTCCAGTCCGTACTGCTCCGCATTGTAATCGGTAAGCGCGTCGAAAGTCTCAACATAGTGATTGACGACTTCCTTCGGGTACTTGATCACTTTCGTGTCAGCCAGAACCTTTGACCAGACTTCTGTTTCCATGTTGCTTTTGGCTTCAGCCTTCTTCTCCTTGTACAGTTTCTTCTCTACAGCTTTCTCATACTCCTCCGTGTTTTTGTAATCACCGAGGGTCTTGACGAACTCATCGTTATACTCAGGCTGAACGGATCTTGTTGCACCATTGATCTTGACTGTGAATACGACATCCTTCCCCTGGAGTTTTTCCTCATCGTAGTTCGGCGGGAAAGCCAGCGCTAGTTCAATGCCCTCTTCACCTACCTTGTGACCAATCAGGCCCTCTTCGAATCCGTCGATGTAGGTGCCGGTTCCGAGAGTCAGATCCTGCCCCTTCGCCGAGCCGCCTTCGAACTCCTTGCCGTCGACTTTGCCGACGTAATCAATGTTGACCGTGTCGCCTTCCTTGACCTCATCGCCTTTTTTGAGTTTCGTATCTTTCGCGGCGGCCTTAAGCTGCTCAACGATGGCGTCACCTATCTCCGATTTTTCGACCTTGACCTCCATCATGTCCGCCTCTATGCCCTTGTATTCTCCGACCTTCAGATACTCGTTCAGGTCAAGTCCGCTGTATAGATTTTCATCGTCTCCGCACGCAGTCAGTCCCAGCATGCTTATGGCCGTGATAATGACGATCGCCAGCATCCCTGCCCTGCGCAATGCCGTCTTATTGAATTTCCTGTTATTTGTTTTGTCCACTCTTTTATCCTTTCAGATGGTGCTTAATATCGTTGTCTGCTTCTGTTATTATAACCTCTTCTCCGCCCATCTTCTTGTCGTTTGTGTGATTATTCGATTATCAGTTTGTTAGGGTTTTCGATCTCATTGCGACGCGACAGCTGCTTTAGGTAATTCCTGATTTCCTCATTCACCTGTTCGACCTCTTCCCTGAAATCATTTGCGGATACTCTCTGCGCGTTGTTCCCCAGTATTATCATCTGCTCGAGCCTGTCGGATGTGGCCACGCGCACTCGGTAGCGTTTACCGCTCCTGTTGCCTTTGCCCGAAAGCTCGTAAGTCGTGCGCTCAATGTACGCGTCTGCCGTCTCGGCCTCCTGGGTGTAAACGACAGTCACTCCGCCGTGCTCTTCGAAGTGCCGCTGGCCGCCCTTGACCTTGTAAGCGTCGAAGACAGCGATGACGCTGCACTTTCTGAACCCCTGATAGTTACCGAGAATCTCGATGAGCGCTTCGCGCGCGCTGTCGATGTTCTCCTTCGCCAGCTGTTTGAGTTCGTCCCAAGCGAATATGATGTTGTACCCGTCAACCAGCAAGTACTCAGGCAAAAGCATCTCGTCCCGTCTTCGTTCAGCTTCCGCTGCGCGCCGTCTGCGCTCAGCCGCCTTTTTTCTGCGCTCCAGTTCGCTGTCGAACTCCCTGGCTTCAATGCTCGGTTTGTCAGATTTGCTGCTCTTGAAAGTTCTGTCGAAAATCCGCTTCAGCTCCTTGTCATTGGCAGACGCCCCGCCTGAACCGGCAGATCCGCCGGAGTCTTTCTGGTTTGATGCCGAATAGGATTCGTTATCTGATTCATCTGACGCCGTCCTGCGCGCCGGGCTGACGTGCATCATGTCATCGGCTTCGTCCCAGCTCACCAGATGCCCGGCGCCGTGCGAGCAGAACACTGAGTCAGCAGACTCTTCTGCGTCAGCGTCGGGATCATATCCGGACGCTGCCACGACTTCATCCTGGTTGTGGCAAACGTCATAACCTCCGAAGCTGAGGACAAGCCTGCCGCGTCCCTTAGTATAGGAAGCAACCTCCGTTACATATTCCTTCATCTCTGACACCGGCGCGCGTCCCCTGAGCGTCGTCATGTCGTCGGTTCCCGAATCTTCAGGCGCGCCGCACTCGCCGCTCATCCTCTGGATGTCCGCCATGCTGCGGCCAACCATGTCACGCGGAACCTCAAGCTCGAAATCATAGTAAGGCTCAAGCAGAATCATGTTGCCGTCCGCTAGGCTTTTGCGCAGGCCCTGCCGTATCGCTCTGTATGTTGCCTGTCTGAAGTCGCCGCCTTCTGTATGCTTCTCGTGGGCCCTTCCGGCGATTATGCTTATTCTCATGTCGGTAACCGGCGATCCCGTAAGGGTGCCAACATGCTCCTTCTCCAGAAGGTGCGTCATTATCAGTCTCTGCCAGTTCCTGTCCAGAATATCCTCACTAAGTTGGCTTCCGAACTCCATTCCGCTGCCGCGCGGCAGCGGTTCCAGAAGAAGGTGCACTTCCGCGTAGTGTCTCAGCGGTTCGTAGTGCCCCGCACCTTCTATCGTCTCCGCGATAGTCTCCTTGTACGCGATCCGGCCTTCCGTAAATTCGGCATCAATTCCGAACCGCCTTTTTATCATCTCCTGCAGGACCTCGAGCTGGACCTGTCCCATGAGCTTCAGCTGTATCTCTCGAAGCTGGCTGTTCCATGTTATCTGCAGCTGAGGATCTTCTTCTCCAAGCTGTCTGATCTTTGCGTATGCTTCGTGTACATTGACTCCTTCCGGCAGTCTGACGCCGTATACCATGAGCGCCTCCAGTACGCCGTCGTTATCCGGCAAAAGCTCCTGAGGTCCCGTCACCTGGCATACTGTTCCCGGACCGGCTTCTTCAACGGTCTGGTATTTATCTCCTGAATATATCCTTATCTGATTTATCTTTTCACCACTGGTTCCGCCGTCCTGTACGCCGCCGATTTCGTCGCGTACACGCAGCGTTCCCGCGAGCACCTTAAGATGAGTCAGACGCTCGCCCTGCTTGTCCCTGGTCACCCGGAACACGCGATACTCCGTCCTGTCTGTTTCGGCACCGTATCCGAAATCTGCTTCGGCGCCGTATCCGATCGTGAGCATGTCCAGCGCGTCCATGAGTTCATCCACGCCTTCCATTTTGAGAGCGGAGCCGAAGTAACACGGGAATAATCCGCGCGTTTTTATTGCCTTTGCGACAGAATCATCCGAAACTGTTCCGCCTGCCAGATACTCCTCGAGCATGTCCTCGCTGCACATTGCGATTTCCTCGGCGGAGCCGCTCATGTCACAGCACTCGCTGCCGAACCTCATACGCAGCTCGTCCATGATCACGCCGCGATCAGTGCCCTCAAGATCCATCTTGTTTACAAAAACAAAAACAGGTATGCCGTACTGTCTGAGCAGCTTCCAAAGAGTCCATGTATGACTCTGAACTCCGTCCTTGCCGCTGACCACCAGCACTGCGTAGTCGAGGACCTTCAGCGTCCGTTCCATCTCCGCGCTGAAATCCACATGGCCCGGCGTATCAAGAAGCGTTACTTCCGTGCCTGCGGAAGGCAGGTTAAACACAGCCTGCCCAGCGAAGATGGTTATGCCGCGTTCCTTCTCCTGCGAATCGCTATCGAGAAGCGCGTCGCCGTGGTCCACACGTCCTGCTTTTCTGATGGCGCCGCACTTGTACAGTATCGCCTCTGAAAGCGTCGTCTTGCCTGCGTCGACATGCGCCAGTATTCCGATTGTGATCTTCTTCCGTTCACTCATGCTCGTATTGTACCACAACTTGACCCATATGTTGGTCAGGTGTAATCTGCATAAAAAAGAGAAGGTTCTGCCGAACCTTCCCGTAATGTCCTGTTTAGTTTGCCTTCTTGGCTGTTTCGCAGAGTGCTGCGAATGCTGCAGGATCTGCAACTGCCATCTCTGACAGCATCTTTCTGTTGATTTCCACGCCGGCCTTTTTCAGTCCGCCGATGAGCTTTGAATAGCTCATGTCGTTCATTCTTGCTGCAGCGTTGATTCTTGCAATCCAGAGCTTTCTGAAATCTCTCTTCTTGTTCTTGCGTCCTACGTAAGCTGAACGCAGTGCTCTCATTGTTGCAGGCTTTGCTGCTCTGTATGTGCTGTGCTTAGCGCCATAGAAGCCCTTAGCCATCTTGAGGACTTTCTTATGTCTCTTATGTGCGTTTAATCCTTTTTTAACTCTTGCCATTTCCGTACCTCCTTACTTGCTCAGAACTTCCTTGATTCTTGCGTGATCTGCACTGGTTAATGTAGTGGACTGTCTGAGTCCTCTCTTTCTCTTCTGGCTCTTCTTAGTAAGAATGTGGCTCTTATATGCTTTGTTTCTCTTTACTTTTCCTGAACCTGTTAACTTGAATCTCTTGCAAGCGCCCCTATGGGACTTCATTTTGTTTGCCATGTCTTCCTCCTATGCTAATCTTTTTTTGAACTGTGTGTGTTGCGCGGGCTACCTGTCGCTCTTAGGCGTGAGTATCATTGTGAGACTCCTGCCCTCAAACTTAGGCTTCTTTTCGATATCGCCCACCTCCGAAACGGCTTCAGCAAATTTCTCCATTACTTCCTGCCCTCTCGAAACGTAGTCGCGTTCTCTGCCTCTGAATCTCAGGCTGACCTTAAGCTTATTCCCGTCTTTGAGGAACTTGGCTCCGGTCTTTGCCTTGACCATGATGTCATGGTCTTCGATGAATGTGGAAAGTCTGATTTCCTTGATCTGTGTTGTGTGCTGCTTCTTCTTGGCTTCCTTTTCCTTCTTCTGCTGATCGTACTTGAACTTACCGTAATCAAGTATTTTGCAGACAGGCGGTTCAGCCTTCGGAGCGATGCACACCAGGTCCAGGTTCTTTTCCTCAGCCATGCTGAGTGCTTCTTCTCTGGACATGATACCGAGCTGCTCTCCGTCAGCAGAAATGACTCTCATTTCTCCGGCACGAATTTCTTCGTTTATTAAAGCTTCCTTTGCTATTGTTCTGTACCTCCTTCGTACATAACCGTATTCCCACGGTATTAAAAACGCGGATACAGAAAGTATCCGCGCACAAAAAGCCTCAAGACTTTATAATCGTATCAACCCGGGCGCCTGCGCCCCCAAGGTGAGAAGCGGATAACTTCTGCTTACTGCCTCGAGTATATTATCATAGGCCTGCGCCTAATGCAAGCAGTTTTTTCATGGTTATTCCAGACCCGCCAGATAGTCGGCAGCCTCGTCGATATCTTCTTCTGCAAAGACCTTAAATCCCGCGTCGCGAAGCATTTCGACTGCCAGTCCCTGCCCCGGAATCTTCGTGTCCGTAAAAGTGCCGTCATATATGAACTTGCTTCCGCAGGACGGGCTGTCCTGCTTCATGATGCAGAACGCCACGTTGTTCTCCTTCGCAAGGCGCACTGCCTCAACCGCTCCCTTGGTGTATTCTTCAGTTACATCCACTCCGGTACATGCTGTAACCTTGTCACCCTGTCTCTGTGAATCGGGACGCGGCGTCGGCAGCCCGCCGAACACCTCCGGGCAAATCGGAATCAGCCTTCCCTCTTCCTTCCACTTCAGGAATGTCGGATGTGTTTCCGACACCTCTCCGCCGTCGTATCTCACTACTCTTCCGCCGTAAAGGCACTCACTTACCAGTATCTTGATCATTGCCTCCTCCTTCTGCAGTTCTTTCTGCATTCGTCTGCACTCAAATGGTCCGCTGTAATATGTTTCAGGGTCGCTTAAACTGAACCCAAGTTTCTCATAAAAGCCAACCGCCTGTATGCGGCTGTCAACTCCGATGTTCTTATAACCGAGCTCCCGTATCCACTTTTCAGCCTCTTCCATGGCTTTCTCTCCGAGGCCTCTGCCGCGATACTCCGGCAGTACAACAACGCGGCCGACATTTGCCGTGCCGCCTCCCGCGTCGTAAAACCTGCATGTCGCCACAGGGTACAGGTCGTCAAGCAGCACTATGTACTTCGTCCCAGAGCCGTCGTGTTCGTCGAACTCTTCCCGCAGCGGAATATGGTGCTGCCGGTTCATGCCCTCGACGCGAACCGAATAGGCTCCTGCTCTCTGCCATTCCTCCTCCGCTCGCATTATTTCTATTTTCATTACTCTCCTGTCCTCTCCGCCAGGCGGCTGTACCCGGTGCTGTAGTCGATCTCGACTCCCGGCTGCACATTGTAGCAATAGACATTAAACGAAATGCCCTCACCGTTGTCCTCAACAGATCTGGCTTCCATCTGGACGCCCCGGCAGACCAGTTCATTACCCCTGAACACCGGCGTTATCCTGTACATTACGTGGTTCTTCGTTCTCCTGATGTAAGACGCCACCCTGTTCTCATAAGGGAGCATGCCTTCCACATTGAAGTATCTGGTTCCCGTAATAAGATTCCGGGCTTCCTCGTTTTCTCCCGTCAGCTGCCAGCCGATCATGTGGCATCTGTTGAAAAGAAAACCGCCGTTATCTATGAAGTCGTATTTGTGTACCTGCCAGCCCGACGGTTTTACCTCTTCGATCTCACCGCGTTCTCCTTCCGGCATGTGCTCACGGTCCAGACACGCTTCCGCGGCTCCGCATCTGCCCAGACTGTCCAGTTCGCTGAACCGCTGGTAAAAGTATTCCGTTATTTCTTCATCTGCAAAGGCAGGCCGGCCTCCGTTCACATCAACCGCCGGCTCTCCTGAGTATTCAGGAAGCTCGCCGATTTCATATGCCTGCTCAGGCTCAGCTAGTTCTGCCTGCGATTCCTGGTAACGGTCCCAGGCGTACCATCCGCCGAAACCAATGAGCAGTATTAAAATGAATATGACCGTCTTTTTCATTCTATCAACTATCTTCTCAGGTACTCCGAGGACACCGGAAAGTCAAAATATACATCAGGATAAGGTTCATCCTCCAGAGTAAAATGCCACCACTCACAATCGATGGGCTTAAAACCATTGCGCGTCATAACGCGCTGCAATATCATCCTGTTGTCATGCTGCTCCTCGGTTATTCCCCGGTAATCAGGATGCGACGCCTCGCTGAAAAGGTCGAACGGGCTTCCCATGTCGAGCTCCTTACCCATGCTCATGTCGAGTAGAGTCAAATCCACTGTGCTTCCGCGGCTGTGGCTCGATTCCTTGGCAATGTATCCCTTCTCAAATAGCTCCTGCTTTTGCAGATCCGGGTAAAAGTACGGTTTCATCCGAATATCCTGATCCTCAATCCCCCACAGTACGAAGTGCTTTACTGCGGACACAGGGCGATAAGCGTCGAACACCTTGAGCCTGTACCCCTGAACCATCATCTCATTGCTTACGGATTTCAGCGCGCGCGCAGCCTCCTTTGTCAGAAGCGCGCAGGGTTCTTCGTATCCGTCAATCCTGTCACCGATGAAATTATAGGTGGAATGATACCTTATTTCCTGAATGATTCCCGGGATATAATCCGCCAGCACCACAAAGCCCGACGGATCTTTTGTCAAATCCTGCGTATGGCTATTCATCAGAACCAATCTCGTCTTTCTCGTCTTTCTTGTCTTTTTCGATTCTTTCAGGATCTACATCTCTGAAAAGAAATGACAGTGTTTTGCCCACCGCGTAAAGCGTCAGTCCGCAGAACGCTGTTGCAGCTCCCGCTGCCAGAATCGATTTGCCTTTGCTCTCTTCCCTGCTCATCTCCTTACCTCCTTTTCACTATCGGGCTAATTCAGCTCCTTTTATCGCTTCATTTATCAGGGTATCCGTGTTCCAACCCTTTCTCGGTCCTGCGTTAACCGCAATTATTTTATTGCTCATTTGTTTCTCTTCTTTCAAATCACTCGTTATAATCCGCCGGATCAACCGCGCTTATATTGGTTATCTCGGCATTGCCGTCAAGATCTTCATAGACTTTAACAACCTGAACTCCATTGATTGTCTCTTCTGTCTGCAGCGTGCTGTAACAGAGGAAGGCATAATTAGTTCCGGCGACTACCTGCGTACCGAGCAGCACCATCGGCTCGAGCTCATTTCCATCAAGACTTTCCGCTGCCTTGTCAAACACGTCCTTCGCCTCCTGAGGAATCACGACAGAGGATCTGTCTTCCGCGATTTCCCAGCCGCCGGCCAGCTTCTCCGTGCTGACTTCGGAGCTGTCTCCTTCAGTGTACGATGCAAAATCAAACTCCTTCATCTGTGTGATCTCAGCATTCCCGTTGAGGTCGGAATACACTACCGCCATCTGATAAGATGTCGACGGTGTCTCTGTCGTTGTTGTCGCTTCGCACAGGATCATGTAGTTCGTTCCCGCAACTACCTGGCTCGCGATATAAGCAACAGGTTTCAGTTCGCTTCCCGTAAACGTTTCCGCGGCTTTATCAA
>Ga0256407_10003565_pt1 | contig 27441 bp, 7 predicted proteins | sample RumenRJG_04DNA_FD_193489 | JGI IMG/M metagenome (GOLD analysis project Ga0256407, IMG submission 193489) | Bovine rumen microbial communities from Lethbridge, Alberta, Canada - RJG_04 | ecosystem: Host-associated > Mammals > Digestive system > Stomach > Rumen | place: Canada: Alberta | collected... | reverse complement strand
TAGTTTTTCTTTTATATTTTTATTAATTAAAAATGGGTAAAAAAAATTAAAAATTAATAAAATATTTAATTAAGCAATCCTAACTTTATTAATAATTCCAAAATTATAATCTTCAAGATAATAATATTTATCAGAAAAAAATTCTTCATTATTAACATATTCATACTCCAAAATAAAATTCTGACATGGTAAATTATTATCATTTAAAAGCCTTAAAATAATATAAATATAAACAACTAAAACTATAAATAAAACAGTTAAAACTATATTTCCAACAAAATTCATTATAATCATAAAATTTGCATTTTTCAAACTAGACATATCATCATCAATTGTACATTTAAAACTTTCATCAATTTTTGGCAATTGTAAAACAACAAAAAGTAAAAATAAAGAATAAAAAAAATTTCCAAATAAAATAATGAAATTTATTATATATATTGTTATTATTAATCCTTTATAAACTTTAAAATTTGGTTCACCATTTTTTGGCAGTTTAAAACAACTTCTTATAACAAAAAAAAAGGTTATAATAAATGTAACAATTAATATTATATTTCTTACTAAATTATAATTTGGTTCTAATTTAGGATAAAATTCATAAAATATTTCAAATTTTGATGAATATTCATTTGAATTTTTTTTATAAATATATATTTCTGTACCTTTTACCTTTTCATAACATTCATTTATTATTTTGAAGTGATCAAATTTTGATACTGTTGCAAAATAATATAGACTAAAACTAATAGCAAAATCAAATATTATTGATATTAAAAGACAAATAAATTTATTATTACAACAAGTAAGACAAATACACATTTCTTAAATTTTTTATAAATGCAAATTATATGTTTCTTATATTTAAAGTTCAAAATTATATTATTTTATAATCTGAATAATATTATTAATATTATATTTTAAATATTAATAAATATAAAAAATATTATTAATTTAAAAGTAATAAATAATCAAAAAATTGATTATGAAAAATATTATAATTTTAAATAAAAGATGATATTTTTATTATAGAATAATCAAAAATAAAAAAAATTAAATATTATGAAATACATTTTATTGTCTAAAAATATTTTTTATTTATTATTTATTATTTATTATTTTTTTTAAATATATAATTTATTTATTTATAATTATTTATCATTTTTTTGATGAATATTAAAAATATTTTTGACCAGGATGAAAATCAGGAAATTAAAATTGAGGAAGGGATATTCAATAAATTAATTAAAAGTGTTTTGAATAATAATACAAATTCACTTGGATTTCTTGAAAATATAAATAAAATTTGTTTAAATAAGAAAAAAATGGATAAATTACTTCAAAATATATTTACTAAAGACTATAATTTTAAAATAAAAATACTTCTTTATATTATAATTATATCATTTAATGAAGATTTTTTCACTGATCAAAAAATAATAATAATAAATGAAGAAGAATATTTAAAAGTTATTTATGAAAAAATATTAAATATAATAAATGAAAAATTAAATGAAAAAGAAGTCAAATTTTATAAATATTCATTAATAATAATTTTCATTTTCCTCAAATTAAAATATAATTTAACATATAATAAAGATATAATTGAAAATTTATTAAATAAACTAAATACAGAAAACTTTATAAAACTATTTGATGACATATATAATAATATTTCAAGTATAAAAGACTTAAAAACAAAAATAAAAACAATTAATTTAATATCAAATCTTTTTGAAAATTTTTCTTTAGAATCTTCAAAAGAAAAGTATATTTTTAATATAAAAACTCTTTCAAACTTTTATTTATACATAACAAAATCAAAATATGAAAAATTACAAAACAATATAAATTCAAATAAAATATTTTTTTTTCCTCATTTTATCAAATTAAATAAAACAATATCATCATTATACCATAAAAAAAATTCCTTAACAAAAATATTATTTTATGGTAATTCTTCAAGTGGAAAAACAACATTTGCAAAAGAAATATTAAACAATCCTTTAATAATAGATGTAGATGAATCAATTGAATTAAATTATTTATTAGGAGGATATTTAATTAATGAATTTGGAGAAATAATTTGGCAAGATGGAATTTTATTATCTGCTCTTAAAAATGGAGATGATATTTTATTTTTAGGAATGGAAAAATGTGGTAATGATTTATTATGTATTTTAAAACAAATATTAGAAAAAAATTCAATTTTTGTTTTAATGAAACAAGAAAATTTTCAAAATTTTAATTCGAGAATTATTATGATTTATAATTTTAATAATGAAAGTTTTTATAATAAAAATAATAAAAATGGAAATTTTAATATTAATAATAATACTATTTTTAATTTTTTATCTTCTAATTCTTTTTCTTATTTTTTTCCTAAATATTCTTTTGATGATATTATTCAAATTTGTTGTTTTAAATTTAATTTATGTGATAAAGAAAAAGAAATTTTAATCAAATTAATTCAAATTTATAATTCAATTCCAAATAAAATTAAAATAAATTCAAGATATAGAAAATTAACTTTGAATAATATTATTTATTGTGCTTATAATTTACATAATTTTTTCCTAAATAACAATTTATTAAATCAACAAAATATTTTTATTAATGAAAAATATTCAATGAAAATTGTATGTGAATTTATATATGAAAATCTATTAACAATTGATAATAAAAATACTTTAAATGAAATAGTAAATTTATTTAGTGAAGAATTTAATTTTTCAAAAGAAACATTTGAAAACTTTATATTTAACATAGATGAAAAATTTCTATTTACAAATAGTGACTTTAACTATATAATAAATTTCCAAAATGAAAAATTAAATTATAACAATTTACCAAAAGACAATTTTTACTCATATAATACATTAAGTAAATTTTATATTAAACTAATAAATAAATTAATATTAAATGACAAAAATATTTTATTAGTCGGCGAAACTGGAGTTGGAAAAACTAGAATGATTCAAAATTTATCTTATTTAATGAATATTAAATTAAATGTTATTAATTTATCACAAAGTTCAGATGAAAGTGATTTATTAGGAGGATTTAAGCCAGTTTCTAATAAGAATTTTTTAAAGAAATATTTTGAAGAAATATTAAATATTTTAAAAAATAATTTTGATATTGAAAAAAATAAAAGTTTTATTCAATCTTTGTATGATAATTATAATAATAAAAAAGATATTGTTTTTATTAAATTTTGTATTGGTTCTTTAAAAAAAATAAAAGAGAAAATATATGAGAATGAAAAATTAAATTCAAATATTAATTTAATAAATAAAATAAATTCTTTAAATGGTGAATTAAATAAATTCTTATTTCAAATAACAAAAAATAATAATTCAAATAAAAATACATTTAAATACATTGAAGGAATATTATTACAATCAATTAAAAATGATGAATGGATTTTATTAGATGAAATTAATTTAGCAAATGATGATATGTTATTAAAATTAAAAAGTATTTTAGAAGGAAATAGTATTTTTTTAATGAATAATAATAAAATAAATTGTTATAAAAAAATAAGAAATTTTCGTATTTTTGGAAGTATGAATCCAGAATATAATATAGGAAAAAAAAGATTACCAAATGAAATAAGAGAATTTTTCAATGAAATTTTCATAAATGAAATTTCAACACAAAAAGATTTAAAAAACTTTATTTTTTCCTATTTAAATGACATTCCTCAAATAAATGAATCTCATATTGATTTAATAACAAATTTTTATATTGAAATAAAACAATTTCAAAATCAAAATCAAATTTTAAAATCAAATGGAAATAAATGTACATTTTCATTAAGAACATTAACAAGAACATTATTAACAATAAGAAATGGAATAAAAATTTTTTCAAATATTGATTATGCAATATATGAATCAATATCAATGAATTTTTTAAGTCAAATAGACGATAAATCAAAAAGTATTTTAAGTATAAAAAATCAAGAAATAACTCATTTAAATTTAATAAATGAAATATTAGAAAAAAATTCATTAAATCCAAAAAATAATTTCATATTAACAAAAACATTTATAAATCATTTAAAAACATTAATTCAAATAATAACATTAAGTAATTATGCAGTTTTATTAGAAGGACCAACTAGTTGTGGTAAAACAAGTATAATAGAATTTTTATCTATATTTCTTAATCAAAAAATTTTACGAATAAATAATAATCAAAATACAGAAGTTGAAGAATATTTAGGTTCATATACAACAGATAAAAAAGGTAATTTTTACTTTAATGAAGGTTTCTTAATAAAAGCAGTCAAAGAAGGTTTTTGGATAATTTTAGATGAAATAAATTTATGTCCTTCTGAAATTTTAGAATCTTTAAATAGATTATTAGATGATAATAGAGAATTATATATTCCAGAATTAAATAAAGTTATTAAAGCAAATAAAAATTTTCGAATTTTTGCTTCTATGAATCCATCTGAAAATTATATTGGTAGAAAAGATTTAAGTGATGCTTTTAAAAATAGATTTATTCATTTATTTTTTGATAATATACCAAGTGATGAATTAAGTATTATTATTGAAAAAAGATGTAAAATTCCTTTTTCTAGAAGTAAAATTATGATTGATATTTTTAAAGAATTACAATTAATTAGAAGTCAAGAAAAAATTTTTATGAAAAATGAAGGGTTTATTACAATTAGAGATTTAATTAAATGGGGAAATAGAGATATTAATTCATATGAAAAATTAGGTATTGAAGGTTATATTTTATTGGCTGAAAAATTGTCTAATAAAGATGATAAAGAAGTTGTTAAAAAAATTATTGAAAGTCATTTAAAAAATAAAATTTCTTTAAGTAAAGATTTTATTAATGATTATTATGAAAAATATGTTAAAGAAAAATTTCTTTTAAAAAATGAGAATTATAAAAAAATTAAATTTACTAAATCTATGTATAGAATGATTACTTTAATTGATAAAGCTATTTCTAATCATGAAGCAGTTTTATTAATTGGTGATACTGGAACAGGAAAAAATTTGAGTGTGGAATTTATAGCAGAAAAATATAATAGAAAATTAATTACTATTAATTGTCATGAAAATATGGATACAAATGATTTTTTAGGTAGTCTTAGAAATGTTCAATCTCATATAAATAATAATGAAAATAATAATAATATTAATAATAATAACAATGATAAATATTCTTATAATAATAATAATAATATTAATAATAATAATAATAATAATAATGAAGAAAATAATAATTTATTTGAATGGGTAGATGGACCAATAACATCATCAATGAAAAATGGAAATATAGTATTAATAGATGAAATAGATTTAGTATTAGATTCTGTAATTGAAAGAATGAATAGTATATTAGAAACAGATTCTGTTTTAGTTTTAAGTGAAAAAAATATAAATGATGAAGTAGAAATAATAAAACCTCATGAAAATTTTGCAATAATTTCTACAATTTGTCCAAAAGTAAATGAAGTAAAAAAAGAACTTTCTCAAGCTTTAAAATCAAGATTTACTGAAATTTTCATAGAAGAAATTTCAGATGATGATATAAAATTAATAATTAAATTTAAATTTGAAAATATTAAATTAATACCAGATGAATATAAAGAAAAATTTTCTAATATTTTATTTGATATTTATAAATATTATAATCAAATTGAAGAAATTGGAAAACCAATGAGTTTTAGAGATATTGATTTAATATGTGAATTTATAGAATGTCAAATTGAGAAAATTATGAAATTAAAAAATGAAAAAAAATTGAATTTAAATATTGATTTTGATAAAATATTTTCTGAATCAATTCAAATGACTATTATTGAAGGATTATATCTTAATGAAAGTTTAAGCCCAGAAAGTTTATTAAAAATAAAGAATAATATTATATTAAAATTTAATTTGAAATTAAATGATAATGAAGATTTAAAATTAATAGATAATGAAAATGAATTTGGAATAAATAATTTTACATTAAAAAAAAATAAAAAAGATATAAATGAATATATAAAAAATGAAAAAAATACCCATTCATTTATTTTTAATACAAATACTCTAAAATCAAATTTACTAAAAATTTTAAGAGGAATGTCAATAAATAAACCAATATTAATAGAAGGAAGTCCAGGAATAGGAAAAACAACAATAATACAAAATATAGCAAAAAAATTAAATAAAAAAATTCATAGAGTAAATTTAAGTGAACATACTGATATGATTGATTTAATAGGAAGTCAATTCCCAATTTCAGATAATTCAAATTTAACATATTCAAATAATATTAATTCAAATAATTTAAATGAAAATTTAAATTTAAGTAATTTTAATAATTCTAATATTGATAATTCAAATAATTCAAAAAATAATAATTTAAAAACAAAATTTAAATGGATTGATGGAATTTTATTAAAAGCAATGAAAAATAATGATTGGTTAATTATTGATGAAATGAATTTGGCAAATCAATCAATTTTAGAAGGATTAAATAATGTTTTAGATAATAAAAAAACTCTTTTTATTCCTGAATTAAATATAGAAATAAAAGGAAAAAATGATTTTCAAATTTTTGCTACTCAAAATCCAGTTAATCAAGGAGGAAATAGGAAATTTCTTCCTAAAAATTTTTTAAATAGATTTGTTAAAATTTATTTAGATGAATTAAATAATAATGATTATATTGAAATATTACAAAATATTTTTTCTGGTTATGATAATTTTATTATTAAATTAGTTCAATTTAATTATTTTGTTATTTGTAATGTTAATAAAAAAAAAATTTCCTTAAATGAAATTGGAGAATTTAATTTAAGAACTATGATAAAAGTTTTAAAATGTTTTATTAATAAAAAATATAATTTAATTACAATTATAAATTCACTTTATTTAGGAAGAATAAGAGATAAAGAATTAAAAATTGAATTATATAATAAATTCAAAGAAATTTTTAATGAAGAATTAAATAATAATATTAATAATTTGAATATTATAAATTACAATTTAAATAATTTTCAAAAAGAATTAGAATTATGTTATGAAAATAATTTCCCAATTATTATAAGTGGAAATGGTAATATAGGAAAAAAAAACTTAATAAGACAATTCTTACAAAAAATCAAAAAAGAAAATTATAAATTAAATGAATTTTATTTATATTCAACAATGGATTCTTCAGAATTATTAGGAAGTTTTGATAAAAGTAATATTAATTATCAAATAAGACAATATATAGAAAATTACAAATTAAAAAATAATGAATATACATCATTTAATATTTTAAAAAAAATAAATGATATAGAAAATTATAAAAAAAACTTAAATGATAATTTAAAAAATGATGATTATATTTTTGAATGGCATGATTCAATTTTAATATCATCAATAATAAATGGAGAAAATATTTTATTAGATAATGTAAATACTTGTTCAAGTGCAGTTTTAGATAGATTAAATTCTTTATTAGATGATGATAATAAAATTTATTTAAATGAAAGTGGAGAAAATAGAATAATTTTTCCTAATGATAATTTTAGAATTTTTCTTGTTATGAATAGTAATTTAGGTGAAATTAGTAGAGCTTTAAAAAATAGATGTGTTGAAATATATTTTAATGGTTATGATATTATTTATTATAAAAATGAAAATATTGAAAATGAAAATTTTGAAAATGATATTTTTGATAATGAAAAAAATTTGTTTTATTTTAAAGGGAATTTTAATGAAGTTAATATTAAATTGTTTAATTTTGGATATTTGAAAATTGAATTTTGTTTATTTTTTGATTTAATTAAAAGTAATTGTTTTCCTTTTTATTTAGCTTTTGATATGATTATAATTTTCCTTATTTATGAATTAAAAAGTTTAAATTATAATTTTGAATATTTTAAATTTAGGAAATATAAACAATTTATTGATTTATTTAAGTATTTTTTTAATCAAACAAAAAGTGAAATTTTATCTATCACAAATTCAATAAAAATTTTAAACACAAATATAGAAATTGAAGAAAAAGAAATTACAAATTTTATATATTTAATTCATTCTTATTTTCTTAATTTTGATTTTTTAAATAATAAAATTTCATCTTTTGAATATGATTTATTTTTACAATATCATTTTAATTTATATTCTAATAATTTCATTTATAATTTAAATAAACTTTTGAATATTTATAGAAGTATGTCTTTATACCAAGAAAATGATAATAAAAATAATAAAAATTCACTTAATCCTTTATTTTATTTTCCAAGTACTTCATTTATTCTTTCTTTATATTATATTGAATCAAATTCAATTAAGAATAATCTTAATAAATTATGTAAATTAATTAGTGTTTTGCAAGACAGAAAATTTAATATTCCAATTTTATTTAATTTAATTAAAAAAGAAAATAACAATAATCAAATATTATCTATTGAAATTAAAAAACTTTTCAATTATTCTTATGATAATTTAATTTTGTCAAATTTAATAAAACATTCTCTAAATACAATTTTAAACATTGAAACTGTAATTAATCAATATAAAAAATTAATTGACATTAACTTTGAAAATAATATCAAAAAATTATTTAATAATATCAATAATCATTTTAATCTAATTGAAAAAGATAAAAATATAAATTATAATTTATTTTATGAATCATTTATTAAATTATCTTTTTTAGCTTATTTAATTAATGAAAATGAAAATAATGAAAATAATATTTTATTTATAAGATATAATAGTGAAATTTTTATTTATATCATTGAATATATTTTCAATAAATTTTTTAAACCAAAAAATAATAAGAATATAAATAAAAAAAGTCAATTCCCAAAATTTAAATATTTAATCAAAAAAGACTATTTCAATAATAAAGAATTAGAATATGAACATTTATTGACATTTGAAATTGAAAAAAAAATAAATTGTTTAATTCTTCATTTCTCAAATAAATCAACTTCATTTGAAGTAAATAATTTAAATAAAAAATTTTTATTACAAATAATTGATGATATAAATATTTCAAATTCAAATAATCAAATAGAACAAATAGTTATTCCATTTATTTCAAATATAAATGAATTAGAAAATATAAATGATTTAATAAATAAATTAATAGAAAATACTACATTTTTAAATGAAAGAACAGAAAAAATAATAAATAATATTTTTGATATAAATAATGATAAAATAGATATTGAAAATTTATTAAAAATTCCAAATTTATTTTCTAATAAATCTCTTTTTATATTTATTTCAAATATATATGAAAATTTTTCAAATAATGAAATATATAATTCAATTTCTTTTGATTTAATTAGATTAATTATTATTGATGATTTTCAAACAAATCTTATTTCAAAATTATTAAATTCAAAAGATAATTTGATAAATAGTATTAATGAAATAATTCAAAGTAATAATATTATATTATATTTATATCCTTATTTATATTTCTTTTGTAAAGGAATTACAAATAATATAAAAATTATATATTCACTTTGTAAAAAAATAGAAAGTTTTGATATTAATTTATTGATTTTTAAAATATTAGAAAAATATAAAATAATGTTTAATTTGAATAATTGTAATATTGATAATTTTATTCATTTAGTAAAACCTTCAAAGGATAAAATATTTAAAATTGTTTCTAAAGATTTAATAAAAACATTTAAAAATTATAAAAATGATTTAGAACAAAATTTTGATTTTGGTTATGAAATAATTAATAAAGTAAGTATTATTAAAGAAGAAAATAACGATAAAAATTCTATAAGCAATGAAATTGTAATTTTAGATGACAATTATATTCCAAATAATAATTTAATTAATTTATTTATTTCAGATTTTGATAAATTAAATTCAAATGAAATAAATAAAAATTTTATTCTTAAATTTATAAATGATTATACTTTATTTTTTTCAGATATAATTTTATCATATGAATTTTTCATTTTAATCAAAGTTTTATCAAATAATAAAATTGAAAATAAGAATAAAGAAAAATTAGTTTCATATAAAGAATATTTTATTAAAAATTATAATACTATAGAAACAAAAATTGATAAATTTGAATTTTTATATAGAAATATCAATAAATATAATAAAGAAATTATATTTGAATATTTCAAAAAGGATTTTTTAACAGAATCAAAAGAAGAAGAAGAAATAGATTTTAATAAAATAAAAATAAAGAAAAATATAAATTTAAATGAAAAAATAATGGAAAATAGTAATTTAATAGGTCAATTATCAAAAGAAGAAAAAGAAAAAAGAGATAAAGAAATAGAACAAAAAGAAATAAAAGAAATGTTTCCAACATATGAAAATGAAATAGATATTTATAATACAAATAATTTATTTTTAAAAAAAGAAAATAAAATCATTGAAAAAAACAATAATAATAATAATATTAATCCAATACAAATATTTCTTTTATTAAGTAAATTAAATCAATATACAGAAAATTCAGATATTTATATAATGAAAGATATTGAAGAAGAATTACCTTTTATTTCTTTAATTTCAAATATTGATAATAGTAAAAATAATTTAATTTATTATTCAAATCAAATATCAAAAGAAAATAATAAAGATAAAAAAAAACAAAATAAAAATATTTATCAAATTCTTTATCAATCATTTTCATTTTATAAATCTGCATCACAATTAACTTCAAATAATATAATAAATAATAATGAAGAAAATGAAAATTTATTAAATAAGGATAAAATAACAATATCTTTAAAAAATACAAATTCAAACTTATGTTTTAACTTTTATAAATCATCATCTCCATCTAATTCAATAATGTTATATAATCCTATAAATTCTTTAATTTCAAAATGTAAAGATTATTTAAATAAATTTCCAAATCATCCAATTTTAAATAATATTTTATTTATTTGTAATTCAATATTATCAATTGATATTTCTGAAACTCCTTTATCAAAAATATTATCTATATTAGATGTTTTAATTAGTTCTCTTCATGAATGGGAAATTTATTCTTCTAAAAATATTAATTCTTTAAGTAATGAATTAAATTTATTAATGAAGTTAATTAGATATTTTAGATATATAGAAATTCAGTCTTGGAAAAATTTTTTATTGTCAAAAGAAAAAGATTTAATTGAAGAAGAAATAAAAGATAATTTTTTAAATTTAATTAATCAAAAAAGTAATTTTGATATTGATGAAATGAATTTATATTTACAAATGTCTAATTTAGGTAATTTTGAATTAAGATTAACTTCAATTAAAATTCTTTCAGGATTAACTAAAAATAATTTATTGAAAAATTTATATGAATATTATTATATTAATTATATTCAAAGTGGTAAATTTTTGAAATATAAAAATAATATTATTGAAGATATATTTGATAAAATAAAAAGTATGGTTAAAATTAATAAATTTGATATTAAAAATTATATGAATTTTAGAGAGAATATGAGAAGAAATTATAAACAATTAAATAAATTATTAAAACAAAATGAAAATTTATATATTGAAAATAATTTATATACAATAATTCAAAATGAACAAAAAGAATTTATGGATAAAAATTATATAGAAAAATTTGTCAATACAATTCAATTAAATGAAAATAATACAAAAGAAAATATATATTCAATAACTTATATAAATATAATAGAAAGATTAAAAAATTTATTTTCATTAAAAAAAGATATAAATGCAAATTACAAACATAAATTTTTATTAGATTTAATTCTCAAATTACAAAATATGGGTTTAAGTAAAAATTATAAATATGCAATGAATAAAATATTTGAAAGAATATTAAAAATAGAATTAAAAAGAAATGATAAAAATAGTGCCTATATATGTAAAATTCTTTCAAAAATAAATAATTATATAAATACTGAACCTTCTAAATTTAGTAATGAATTAAATAATAATTATATAGAAAGAATGAGAGGATTAATTATGTCACTTTTTGATAAATGTTTAATTATTTTTGAAAACATTGAAAAAATAGATTTATTAATTTATAATGAAATGATTATGAAATTTAAAAATATTATTAATAAGAATTATGCTAATTTTAATTTAAGTGATGATTTAAATAAAATATTAAATTATATTAAAGACTTTATTTCTATGTTTAATATTGAAGAAATTAATCAAAATTTTAAAGAAAATGAAAAATTAGATAAATTTATTTTATGTTATGAAGTTTTAATTAGAAAATATGAAAATTTAAAAAAGTATTATGATATTTCTATTAATGATAATATTTTCCATATTGAATATTTAATGATTTGTTTATTTGATATAAAAGATAGTATAACTCAAATAATTTCCTTTATGAAAAATGATGAATTTGAAATATTAAGTTTTAATTTTGAAAATGAATCAAAAGAAATAATAAATTTAATATCTAAATTACTTAAAAATAACATATTTAAAAATTATGAAATCCCAAAAAATACAAATAATATTTTTATTGACTATATATCATTTATAGAAGAAACAATAAAAGAAAATGAAGAAAAAATAAAAAAACAATCCTTTTTTACAGATTACTTTATAATAGATAAAGAAAAAAAAGAAGATAACAAAACTCAAAATAAAAAAGAACAAAACAAAATATCAGATTCTCAAATATCAATAGACAATTTTGATTTATTAATTAAAAAAATAAATGACTTTTCCTTAGAAATTCAAAATAAAAAAATTCAATTTTCAAAAATAAAAACATCAAAAAAAGATTTAAATCAATTATTTACAAACATATTAGAATTATGTAACATAACAATAAGTATATTTTACAATATAACAATAAATGGTTTAGGCAAAAAAAAAAATGAAGAATTAAAAAAAGAAAATGAAGAAGAAAATAATAATAATAATAATAAAATATATGAAGGTGGTTTTGGAATGAGTGATAATAATAATGAAGGAATAGAAGATATTTCAAAACAAATTGAAGATGAAGAACAATTACTTGGTTTAAGAGAAGAATTAAATAATGATTTAAATAATGAAAATAATGAAAAAAATGATAAAAATAATAATAATGAAAATAATAAAGAAAAAGGTTTTGAAATGAAAACTGATTTTAAAGAAGATTATAAAGAAGAAATTAAAAATAATGAAAATGAAGAAAATAATAATTTTGATAATTCTGATATTGAAAGAGAAGAAGATTCAGTTAATAATAATGATAATAATAAAATTGGAGATGATGATTTTGATATTGAAGATAATGAAAATGATAAAAATAAAAAAGAAAATAAAAAAACTTTAGATTTAACTGATAAAAATATTCAAATTGATAATAATGATAATCAAAATGAAATTAAAGAAAAAGAAAATGAAGATAATAAAGATAATAAAAAAAATGTTGAAAAAGAAAAAAATGAAAATAATATTAATAATAATAATAATAATGAAGATAATGAAAATAATGATAATGAAAGTAGTGAAAATAATATTAATAAAGAAGAAAAAGTTGATAAAATTGAATATGATAAAAATTATGAAAATGAAAAAGAGAAAAATGAAAAAAATAATAATGAAAATAATGAAAATAATAATTTTGAAAATGATAATATTTCAATTGAAGAAGAAATAGAAAATGAAGATAATAAAAATAAAGAAAATAAAAATGAAAATTTAAATAATTCAAATAATGAAAATAATGAAAATGAAGATTTAATTCCAGAAAATATTGAAAATAAAATGAATATTGAAGAAAATGAAGATTTAGAAAATGAAAAAGAAAATGAAGAAAATAAAAAAGAAAATAAAGAAATAAAAGAAAATAAAATGGAAATTGAAGAAGAAAAAGAAAAAGAAAAAGATGAAAAAATAATATCAAATCCTTTATTAAATAAAGAAAATGATTTAGGATATAATCCAATATCAAAAAATAAGAATTTACAAAGTAAAAATACTGCAAAAAATACTAAAGATAATTTAAATAATGAAAATGAAAATAATGAAAATAATGATAATGAAAATAATGATATTGATTTAGAACAATTAAATGAATTAGATCAATTTAAAGAAATTTTTGATATGAATTCTATTTTAAATAATGTTTTTAAAAAAGGGAATTTTAATAAAAATAAAAATCAAAAACAAAATTTAAATAATATAAATAATATAAATTTAGAAAATGAAAATCAAATTCAAATTGATGAAAATGAAGAAATTATGAATGAAGAATTTAATTTTGAAAATTATAATAATGATAATAATAATAATAATAATGAAGATTATGAAGGAAATAATTTTAATACTGGATATATTAGTTCAAATAAAAATGATAAAGTTACAAAAGGAAAAAAAAAAGATAATAATAATTTAAGAGATAATAATGAAAAAAATAAAAATGAAGATGAAAAAGAAATAAAAGATGATGAATCAATTAATAAAGAAAATAATAAAAAAGAAAATGAAATAAAAGTAATAGAAGATAATAATATAAATAATAAAAATATAGAAAATAAAGAAGAAATAAATGAAAATAAAAAAGAAAATGAAGATATTAATATGTCAATAAATGAAATAAATGAAAATAATATAGAAAATGAAGAATTAAATAATAACAAAAATAAAGAAGATAATTACACAATTCCAGAAAAAATAAATGAAATTCCAGATTCAAAATATATAATAAACACAACAGAAAATATAAAAAATGATTATGAAGAAGAAAATTTAATGGAAATAGATAATTTAGAAAATAAAAATGAAACATTAAGTAAAAATTACTTTAATGAATATATAAATTCAACAAATAATAATAATTCAAATGAATTAATAAAACAATTTTATTCATCAATAATTCAATTAAGTCAAAATCAAATAATAAAATTAACATCATTATTAAAAACAATATTAACTCCAAATATTCAAAGTAAATTAACAGGAAATTATAAAACTGGAAAAAGATTAAATATGAAAAAAATAATATCATTTATAGCATCAAATTATAGACAAGATAAAATTTGGTTAAGAAGAACTTTACCTTTTAATAGAGATTATTATATTACAATATCAATTGATAATTCTTTATCTATGAAATCAAATAATATTGGTTATTACGCAATACAAACTTTAATTATTTTAGTTAATTCTCTTCAAAAAGTTGGAATTGATAATTTAAATATTAATTTAATTAATGATGATTGTATTATTTTATATGATTATAATAAAGAAAAAAGTTTATTAAATTCTGAAAAATTAATTGATATTATTAAACATTTTAAATTTAATTTTGCTTCAAATAATTCATTAGATTTTTCAATGAGAAATTTTCTAATTAAAAATATAAAAAATATAGAAAATTCAACTGTAAATTCAAATAAATTAAAATATAATATTAATTTTATTATTAGTGATGGAAGAATGAATAAAGATAATGTTAAAGGATTAACTGCTTTAGCAAAAGAAAAAGGAATTTTATATGTTTTTATTATTATTGATAAATATAAATTTGAAGATAATAATTCAATTATTAAATCACAATCTGTTTCTTTTGATGAAAATGGAAATTTAAAAGTTAAAAATTATTTAGAAGATTTCCCTTTTCAATATTATGTTATTGTTCAAGATATTGAAGATTTACCTTATGTTGTTAAAGGAATTCTGGTCAAATGGATTGAGAATATAAATTAAATAAAAATTTATAATTTTTTTATATTTTTTAAAATATATTATTAATACTTTTTATATTATTCTTTTATTATTTTTATTTAATAAATTATAATATAAAAATTAAAAAATAAAAAAATTAATAAATTTTATATCTTTTTAAACAAAATAAATAATATTAATGCAAATATTTAATATTTATGATTAATATTTAATATAAAAATTTTATATGATAAAAATAGAAAATTATTTAATAAAATTAATAGCATTTTTCAATCTTTTAACATAATCACAAATTTTAACATAAACAAAATCTAAATATTCTAAATTTCTATATAAATAACATTCATTATTTTTTTTTTCATTATTTAAAATTCCAATAAACTCTAAAACATCTCTAATTAAAAAAATAAATAAACCCGTTGTTCCACATATAGAAGGATAATAATTAAGATTAGTAATTTTATTTTCATTTCCTTCAACCATATTTTTTATTTTAAAAATATTTTCTGCACTAAAATCAAAATTATTCACAGAATTTTTAAAAAAATCTCCAATTTTATTTTGTGAATTTTCATTAATAAAATTACAACATTTTATCCAAAATTCTTTATTATTTTTAATATTTGAAATTTCATTTTGTTTTATTAATTGAAAAAATATTCTATAAATTATTATTATTTCTTCTTGTTCAGAATTTAATTCTTTTACTTGAAAAATTTTAGTATTATTATAATTAATCAAACCTAAACTTCTTTCTACAGTAGTTGAAATTTCATAATTTGGAACTTCTGTTGTATTTAAATTTGGATATTTTATTTTTAAATTTTGTTTTCTATCTTCAATTGTTGAATCTGATATAATGTTATATTTTTTTTCTAAATTAAATTTATAATTTTCTATTATTGATAATAAATTAGGAAGAAAATGTTTATTTATTAAAATAAAATCCATTTTTTCTTTTTGATTTAAATATGAAAATATTATATTATATATTTCTATTGAAAATATTCCAATATTATTTGAATCTTCTTTTTTTTTCTCAAAAGGAATTTTTACAATTTCTTTTTCTTGTTTATTAATATTAACATAACTTTCATTATTATTAATTCCAATATCATTATTAATAACATTAATATTTGAAGCATTACTTTTTTTTTCATTTAAATCATCTTTTTGAATAACATTAATATTATGTACATTTAATTGACTATTATTAATATTTTTTTTTTTTAATTTTTTTGGTTCAGGAGTCAAAGAAATAATTTTTTTTTTTTCTTCTTCTTCTTCTCTTTGTTTTCTTAAATTATAATAATGATTATGTATAGTTTTTTTTTGATTTTTTTGAGAATTTGCAGTTCCCATCATATAAGAAGGAATACCATTTTTACTAATATTTAAATTAGGAGATTTATTTCTTATTTTATTATTAATTATTTTTTTATTATTTAAATCTGGAGTTTTTTCTCTATTTCTATTAAAAGTATCTTTAAAAGTATGATTTCTTCTCATTGTGTCTGCACTTCTTTCTCTTTTTAATATTGTTTTTTTTTTTGCTATTTGTTTTATTTTTATTGTACTCAAAAAATCTAAAATTTTTCCTTGTTGAGAATAACATTTTTTTTCATATTTTAAATCTTCTATTTGAAGGGCTGAACGCTTTTCTAAACGTTTTAAAGGTGCGTCAAATGTTTTTTTTAATAAATCTTTTAAAATTTCCATTTTTTTTGATTTTTTTTTTTATTTTATTTTTTTTTGATTTAAATATTTGTTAAATAATATTTTTTTTATGTTAAAATTATTAATTTTATTTAAAGAATTAATCTAATTATATATTATTATATAGGAAATGATTTTATTAATTATTCCTTTTATTAAATTATCTATTTAAATAATATATAATTGATTTATAAAACTATTTTATTTTATTATATTGAAGTTCATTTATATCATCATCTATAAGTTTATATTTTATTTCTTTATTAATAATATTATAAAATTTATCTTTATCTTTATTATTATCTTTATTTTTTTTCTTTTTTTTAATACATGAAAATATAGAATATAAAATAATAAATGAAATTAAAATTAAAAGAAATATTAATTCATTTCTAAATCTTATAAAAAATCCCTTAACAAAACAAACATCTTTTTTACAATATTTAAAATGAGTATCAAACTCAAAACCAAAATCACAAAAAGCATTTTTACAATTATTAAAATTCCAACTTCCATTAAAACAAATAGCTCCAGTAATAGTATAATTAATTTTTTTACATTTATCATTTAATAACAATAGATTAAAATTATCTTTATTACATTCTTTTTCATATTTTTTTAAAATTCTCAAACTTTCATCAATAAATAAATTATATTTTGATTCTTCAAAAAAACCAAAAATATTACTTCTTTCATCAATAGGATTTAAAGTATATTCTCTTGGAATTAAAGTAAAATTTTTAACTTGATAACTATCATTAAAAGTTTCAGCATAAGTAATACTTTCAACAATAATATTTTTTAATTTTAAAAAATGAATATTTGAATCATTAAAGTTAAAATTTGATATAGAAGGATTTAAACTTGCTTCAAATTTATTTTTATTATTTGGATTTCCATTATAACCAATTAAAATTGCATTTCCAGATTCAAAAATATTTTTAATAAAAATACTAGAAGCACCAAATAATAAACCGTCTGTAAATATTAATATTTCTGTTGGTTTTCTTTGATTTTTATTAAAATTTATTGTATTATATGATATTTCTAAATTTGATATTTTTGTTATTTCTGTTCTAAAATGTTTTATTTTGTTAAAATATGTATCATTTCTTATTTTTAATTTTTTTTTATTTATTTCTTTACATTTTCTCTTTTCTGTTACATAAAGATATTTTGGAATGTATTTTTCTTTTATTATATTTGAATTTTTGTAACTTATTAATAATTTTGATAAGGAAAAATTATAATTTAATACTTTTTCAAAATATAAAGGAGCTAAATAATTTCCTCCTTTATTATATGATTCTATTAATATTATTGGGAAAGAATTATTAATTTTTTCAGATAAAATTTTTAGTTTTTCAAGATTTGTTTTATTTATTTCAAATTCAAATGAATTTTGAAAAATTACATTCAAATGATTTTTATAATCTATTTTTAATTTTATTTCTCCATTTATTAATTCTATTATATAATCCCATTTTATTTCATTATTTTTTTTCTTTTTTCCCTTCAATATTAAAAACTTTTCTTCAATATCTAATATAGTTGGTTTAAATCTTTCATTTTTATATTTTATTATTTCTTGATCATAAAATAATTTAAATTCAATATTCATTTTATCACATTTAATTAAAAGATATGAAAAATATAAATTATTTTTTTCTTCAAATTCAATTTTAATATTATTTAAAAATCCTTTTTCAAAAATAAAATAACCAAATGAACTTTGTTCAATATATTTTAAATTAAAAGAAAATTGTGTATTATTATCTTTAAAAATCGGTCCTATAAAATTTTGAATATAATCAAAAGGATTTTTATCATTAATTTTTTTAATTTTTTTATTTTTATTTTTTTTAATATTATCAATTAAAGAAACATCAGTAAAAAAATCAATATATTTACTTTCGTTTATATATAAATTAATTTCATTATTTTCATTTTTAATAATATAAGAAATTGGACTAATATAAATATATTTAATTATTTTTTCAAATAAAAAAGATAAATGATAATCTTGAACTGAATTTAATATTTTTGTTATTGAAACAAAAAAATCAAAATAATCAATATTATCAATTTTAATTTTATTTAATTCAGTAATTAAATCTATTTTTTTATATTTTTTAGATGGAGGATCTTTTGAAATATCAATATAAATATAATAATCATTTAATATTTGTTTTATTTTTGATATTATTTCATTATATGTTATTTTATCTAATTTTATTTTATTTATTTCTTCAATTACTTGATTATGATTATAAATACTATAATTAAATTCTCTTTTTGCAAAAGCTTTTTCAATTAAATTTATAATAATAAAGAAATAAAAATATTTTTTTTGACAAACCATTAAAATTTAAATAAAAAAATAAAAAGATAAAACAAATATCTTATTTCTAAAATACAAATAAATAATATCAAATCATAAAAAGTATAAATTAATAATTAAAAAAATAATATTAAAAAAAAAAAAATAAAAATTATAAAAATAAAAAAAAAAAAATAAAAAAAAAAAAAATAAACATTAAAAAAATAAATGACAGAAAATAATGAAACAGAAGTTTTAAATCAATTTTATGAATTATTAATTAAAGAAACTTCAAAACAAAAAATATCAATTAAAGAATTTTTTAATGCTGAAATAAACACAAATAATCAAGATAAAATATTACTTCCTCGTTTTAATCAAGCATTAATAAAATTAGGTTATTTAGAAGGAGGATATGAAATATCAATAATAATGAATAAATTTCAAAATCAATTATATAATAATTATATAGATTTAGAATTAATAGAAAAAAATTGTGAAGATTATAAAAAAGAAAATAAAATTAAAAATAATAATATTTTAACAAAAAATCCAGAAATTACTTTAAAAACTTTATTAACAAAAGAAAAAAACAATAATAAAATTGAAAATGAAAATAATATTAATAAAAATATAAATAATCAAAATTCTTTTAATTTTAAAGCACTTGGCCCAAACGCATATATTGATTTAATAAATGAAAAAATAGAAAATGAAAATATGAGAATTAAATATGAAATGGAAAATGATAAAAATTTTAGATTAAAAAATTTATATTTCAAATTTTATTCTAAATTAAAACAAGGAGAATTATATTTTATAACACAAAATAAATTTTATTTAAAAGATAAGTCTTTAATTGGTTATATTAGTAAAAGAGAATTTTCTGAAATTTTAGATGATATAATTTTATTATCAAATAATGAAATTGAAACTTTATTTGAAAGTTTACCAAAAGCAAAAGGAGAATTATATAATTATCAAATTTTTTTAGAAAAAATTAAAGAAAGTAATGAAAAAGAATTAATTCAATTAAAAAAAGATTATAATATTAATTATAATAATTATATTAGATTACTTAGAAATATTATTAAAGAAAGAAATTTAGATTTAAGAAATATGTGGGTTAATGCATTTGGAGGTGAATTAAATTGTAATAAAAATAATTTTAATTTGTTATTTGAAAAAAATAAAATTGGGAATTTTCATCCTTTAGAAAGTGAATATATATTTAGTTTAATTAATCCTGATAATGAAATTTTAAAATTTAAACAATTTTATGATGTTATTAATAAAAAAGTTGAAGAAATTGAACATTTAAAATTAAAAGATATTAATACTAATAAAAATTTTTATAATGAAAATAATATTGAAAATCCTGATAAAATTGTTAATACTTTAATATATAAAAATAATAATATTAATAATTATAATCAAAATATAAATAATCAAAATAATAAAATTGATAAAGAATTATACAATGAAGTAAGTCAAAATTTACAAAATATAATAAATAAAAGTGAAAATAATAATCAAAATAAAAATATTGAAGATTTAAATGAAGACTATACTCCAAATATTGAAAATAAAGATGTTAAAACTCAAAAACATTATAAAAAAATAGTAAAATTAGATAATAAATTTTTAAAATCTTCAATAAGAAATCAATTTTCATATGATGAAATAAAATATGCAAAAGATGATATTAAAAGAGAAGAAATAATTTCAAGTAGATTAGAAGATTCAAATAATAATATTGAAAGTATTTTAGATAAACATGAAAAATATATAGTATTAAATTTATATAAAAGATACTATATTAAGTTTTCTAATTTAGGCAATGAACCAATAATGAATTTTTCAGCTAGAGATAATAATAAAACAAATAAATTAAAAATAAATGATTTTATGTCAGTTTTAAATGTTTTAAAATGTGAAACAAAAATTGAAAAATTAGAAATTTTACTTAATTCTTTAAATGAAAAAGACTCTTCTTTAACTTTTTATTCTTATAAAGAATTTTTAAATAATGTATATAATTTTAAATATATTGAAGATGGAAAAATTGATGAAATTTATTATGAAGCTCAAATAAATTTTAATAATTATATTCTTGATTTTAAAAAATATATTTTAATAAATAAATTTGATGTTAATAAAATATATCTTTCCATATGTCCTTATAATAATTATATGTTATTTAATGAATTTGTTTCGTTTTGTAATATTATTAATTATAAATTATCACATAGAAATGAATATAAATATATTTTTAATATATTATCAAAAGATAAAAAAAAAGAAAAAATATTTCAAATTGATTTTTACTTTTTTTTAGAAAATAAAATTTTAACTGAAGAAGAATTTTTATTAAAAGGAAAATCTCAAAAATTACCTGAAGAAATCTCATTAAATGAATTTGATAAAAATATTCCTAAATTTGGAGAAAGTAATAAAAATTATTATAGAAGATTATTTAAATCATTTGAAGATTTATTTCAAGAAATTAATATTCAATGTAATAAATATGGTGTTTCTTTAAAAAAATTATTTAGTGATAATTGTGAAATTGATAATAATGGTTCAATTTTAAAAGATACTTTTAAAAATATATGTTTTAAAATTGAAATTAAAAATTCAGAAAAATTAAATCAATTAACTATTTATTTAGAAGATGATTATAATAGAAATAAGTTTAAATTAACTTTATTTATAGCAATTTTTTATATATTTTATCCAGAGATAAAAGAAAAAAAATTAAAAAATCAAAATCCAATTTTTAAAAAAAATTATAATTTAAAACAAAGTGAAATAATCTTTAGTAATAATATAAGAAATTTTTCAAAAGAAGATATAAATCAAATAAAATTACTTTCAATTTTTATAGCTGAAATAATAAATAATGATCAACATTCTTATATATCAGATTTTTTTAAAAAATTTGATAAATATAATACAAATTATTTAACAATTAAACAATTAAAAAATATAATTGATGATGAATTAGGAATTGATATTTCTGATCATTCAATGGATGTTTTTTTTGATTATGTAACAGAAAATGAAATTATTAATAATCAACAAATTTGCCATATTGATAAATTAATTAATATTATTGTTAATAATAATGGAGGAGATAAAAAAAATGTTGATAATTTTTATCAAAATATTCCTCAAAATGCTTTAAAAAGTCCTTATACTAATATAAATATTAAAAAATAAAAACATTATTTAAATTAAAAAAAAATGGTGTTTTAAATATGAATAAAAGTTTTAAATATAATATAAATTTTTATTTTTTATAACTATAATAAATATTTTTTTTTTAAATTTTTAAAGTAAATAAAAATATATTTATTATATTAAAATAAAACTTGAATGTTTTAATAAATTAATAAATTATTTATTTTTATTAATTATTTAATTTAAAAAAATATATTTTTTAATCTGAATCATCTTCATCATCTTCTCCAAAAATTGAATTTTTTTCATCTTCAAAAAAACTTTTAAATAAAATAACATGTTCATTTTTTATATGTTGAATATTATCTAATATTTTTGACGAAATTTCTTCACAAATATTTTCATTTTTAAATAATATACTAATATCATATTTATTTTCATTTTCATCATTAATTATATAATTTAATTCTTTTTTATCATTTTCTTCTTTTTTGTACATTGCTAAATAATTTAAATGAAATTTATATTCAAATAAAATTTCATCATTTTTTAAATCACCAAAATAAATAAAATAATTAGATATTAATAATATTTTTTCTTTATAATCTTCATTTTTATTTATTTTCAATTGTACAATTTCAGAAATTAAATTTTGTTTATATTTATTTTTTAATTCATTAAAATTGTATTGTTTATTAATTTCTAATTCTAAATTATTTTTAATAATTAAAGGATTTTCATCTTTAATTAATTTTTTTTTAATTTCAATATTTTTTTTTTCTTCAAAATAAATTTCTTTCAAATCATGTATATACATATATAATAAAATATCATTTTTAAAAATAAAAGTATCATTTAAACTTTTTTTTAAAATTAAAGGAAAATTCTCATATTTATTATTTTCATTTAATAAAATAAAAGGAGAAGATGTTATTAATTTAATATCTTTTTCTAAATTTTCATCAGTATCTTTTTGATAAAAATTCCATAATTCAGAAAAAAAAATATAACCATTTTCTCTAAAAATCTTTTGATCTGCCATACTATGTTCTATTTTTGTTATTAAATTATTTTGTATTTCATTAAATATATCTTTCTCTTTTTCATTTAAAGTTACTAAAAGTTTTTTTTTTTTATTTAATGTTAAATTTTCTAAATTTTTTATTATTAAACGAAATGTTATTTTTCTAAAAGGAGGTGATATGAAATAAAATAAGTTAAGTAAAGTGTTAAATAATCCTGAATTAAAATTTATTTTTATTTGTGAGTTTAATTTAAAGAAATTATTATTAAAAATAAAAGTATTATGATTAGAAAAAATTAAAGAATTTTCTTCTAATATATTATCATTACTTTCATTATTATTATTAATATTATTATTTAAATTATTCTCATTATTATTATTATTTAAATTATTTTCATTTATTCTTTCTTTTAAATTTTCAAGTTTAGCAAAATTTAATAATAAATTACAAATATTAGAATGTTGACAAACATAAATTAAAATATTAACTAATAAAATAATATTTTCATCTTTAGGATTTAATAAATTTAAAATATTTTCTTTAATAGTATTATTAATATAAGTAAATTTATCTTTTTTATTTTCATTTTTATCATTAATATCTTCAAATAAAATTTTCATAAAACTCATAAAACAAACATCAAAAATTTCTGTTTCTTCAGTAAAAGAATAAATTCCTAATTTAACTCCTGTTCCAGAACTAATAGATTTATGATAATTATTCATTTTTTCTAAATTATTATTATCAAAATAAGACATTATTATTGTTTCAATTTTTTCTTTTGAATCAACAAAATTTTTTTCTTTATTATTTTTATTTTTTACAACTGATAAATAATTTTTATATTTTTGAATTATTTCTTCTAATTCAGGATATTTTTTTTTAAAATTTGAATAATAAATATTACCATCTGAAATTAATGTTTCTCTAAATTTTAAAGAGTAATTTTGAGATACAAAATCACAAAAAGAAATATTTTTATTTTCCATTAAAAAAGAATAATAAGGAGGATCATTTGGTTGATTTAAAAAATTAATAATATCTTGATTTAACTTATCTATAAATATTAAAGTAAATAAACAATTTCTAAAAGTTTCATATTTTATATTTTTAAATAAAATAATTATTAAAAATATAACAACATTTATTTCAATTTTTGGTTTTTCTTTTATAACAATTGACCCACATAAAATAGGTAAAATAAAATAATAAAAAAGAGAATTTAACAAAATAAAATTAACTTTCTTTAAATTTAAATGAAAAATATCATCAATAAATAATAATTCTTCAATAATATCATCAAAATTATCATTAAATCTTCCATTTTTAATAATTTCTTCATTAAATTTAATACAAATATCTCTTAAATGACAAGATATATTTTGAAAATAAGAAATTGAAGGTAATTGACAAAAATGTTCTTCAATTTTATCATATTTTATTTTTAAAACATTTAAAATTACTGTTCTTACTACATTTCTTACCATTGAATCTCTATGATTATATATTTTAATAACACTTTCAATTAATGGAAAAGTATTATTTTTTTCTATATAAAATAATTGAATTGTATTTTGATCTATTCTTAAACTTATACTTTTAAGAAATGAAACATAAAAAGAAAAAAATTCTTCATCATATAAAGAATAGTCTTTTAATATTATTTGATTAAGTAAATTTCCACTTAAAATATAATAAATTTTTGTTTGATTTTGTAAATTTATTAAAATGAAAGAAAAAGATTTTATTATTTCTAAATTAATTGAATAAATATTTAAATCTGATAAATTAATATATTCATTCATAAAATTTAATGAACAAAATGTATCAAAAACATCAGGATAATTATCACTTTTTAATAAATAATCTAATGAAAGAGATATTAAATTACATATTTGACTTTTATATTTTTTTGCTGTTTGTTTATCTGTTCCTAATAATTTTAATTGATTATATATTTCTAATAAATTTTCAGATGTTACTTCTTTTCCTATTTGTTTTAATTGAATTTCTTGATTGATTGGAATAATTGTATCATAATAAAACATTTTTTTTAGAATTGTTTTTTTTAAATTGTTTATTTTAAATTTAATATTAAAAGTTTTTAAAAAATAAAATTTAAGTTTTGATTAGATATTTGAAATGTTTTTTTAATTAATTTTTTAAACCTTGAAAGAAAAATATTTAAATATATAATTCTTTACTTTTAAATTAATATAATCAAAATGTAAATAAATGTAATAATAAAAGTAATAAAATATATTTTTTTTTCAAAAAAAAATTCAAACTATTATTAATCTATTAAATAAAAATATATAAAAATATTTAAAAAAATATAATGTCATATGTATCAGATAATAAAAAAAATTTTAAAATAAAAAACATATCATTCATGTCACCAATAACAAGAACAAAATTAAATATATCAAATTTAATTGCAGAGACACAAAGAATAATAACAAATTCAAATACAAATAAAAATACTCAAGTTCAAAATTCTGAAATAAATTCTCCAAAAATGAATTATAATTTAAATAAAGAAAATCAATTAATAACTGATTTATATAGAAGTTTTTCTTCAAATAGACCTAATATAATATCAAATAAACAAAAAGAAAATAAAATTAATAGTAATAATCAAATAATAAAAAAAAATATTTCTAATAAAAATCAATTTATTAAAATAAAAAAAAATTCTCCTTCGCCTTCTGCAATGTTAACAAAATTTGCAAATTTTGCTGAAAAACTAAATAAAAATAAGAATTTAATTAATAATTATTCTTTTATTGGAAAAAATAATAATAATAATAATAATATTAATATAAATAAAAGAAATCAAAAATCAAATATCGATATTAGAAATTTAAAAAAATCAAATTTAACAACAACAAATAATAGTTTAACAAATATTTTTAAAACTAATAATGATAATAAGAATATAAATAATATTTCTTTTTTAAATCAAACTCAAAATTTAAATTCAGAACAAATAAAAAAAAAATGTAATAAAAAAATAATAGAAGAAAGTAATTTATCAAATGAAAATAATAATGATAATAGTTTTAATTTTCCTTTAAGTCAAAAATCTAATAATTCAAATTATCAATATAATAATAATTATGTTCAACAAATTTTTAAAAGAGAAGAAAATGATAAAAATGATAATAGAAATATAAAAAATAATAATATTAAAAATATTCAAACTCAAAGTCATCAAAGTGAAATTTCTCAAAATTTTATTACTACTAATCAAAGTACAATTAAAAAAAAAATTTTTAATTCTAGAAATTCAAGTTTAAATGAAGGAAATATTTATAATAAAAATAAAAGTGAAAATATAAATAATATTCTTTTTAATTTAAATATTGATTCTCCTGAAGAACTTCATTTTTTTTATGTTAATATTTTACATGGTGGAAGAGAATTAGAAAATAAATTTGAATTAATTAACTCAATTAATCCTTAATTTTTACCTTTATGTATTTAATAAAAATTACATTTTAAAAAGTAATAATTAATGTATATTAAAAAAATAAATTAATGAAAAAATAAAAAAAAATATAGTTTTTTATAA
>Ga0256407_10003563_pt1 | contig 27450 bp, 25 predicted proteins | sample RumenRJG_04DNA_FD_193489 | JGI IMG/M metagenome (GOLD analysis project Ga0256407, IMG submission 193489) | Bovine rumen microbial communities from Lethbridge, Alberta, Canada - RJG_04 | ecosystem: Host-associated > Mammals > Digestive system > Stomach > Rumen | place: Canada: Alberta... | reverse complement strand
GTGTAATTATACTCGAAAGTGGAGAAGAAGTCAAATCACGCCATCGCTGAAAGTGCGTGTTTATGCGGTTATCAAGGGGCAAAAAGTTGTTAAAAAATATCGAGTGTAATTACTGGAGAGTTTAGGTAATAAAGGATTTATTTCAAAACTGATATATGTATACGAATATAAACAAGACTCCGCTATTGCTAAGGGACGCAAGGAGCTGGTGAATACCCATTATTTTAGTGGACTGTATCCAGGATCTGACGGAAACAGAAGGCTTTGGGGAAAGGTTCAGAGATTTATTGAACTCAATTATGACCTCGATGCGGTAAAGAGGATCTTTATCAGTGGAGACGGAGCCAATTGGATTAAAAGTGGAACTGCCTATCTCAATAATTCAGTATTCTGTGCCGACAAATATCATCTCATGCAATATCTTAATGCCGCCGCAGGACAGATGCTTGATGAGAAGGATTCGGTAAAGGAAGAACTCTGGCATCTGCTGTATTCTAAATCGAAAAGGGCAAAAACAAAGTTTGATTCTTATACTTCCCAAATGATGAAATCTGCCAAAAAACCAGAAGTAATCGAGAAGCTAAGGACATATGTGCTTTGTAACTGGGATGCTGTAAGGCGTACACTTACAAATAAACTTGTTAGCGGGTGCAGTGCAGAGAGTCATGTAAGCCATGTGTTGTCAGATAGGCTTAGTTCACGGCCGATGGGCTGGAGTCCAACCGGTGCCGATCGAATAAGCAAACTCAGATGTTTCGAGAGAAATAATGGCAGGGAAAAGATCATTGAGTTGGTTAAATATAGCCGAAAGCAAAAGCGGCTTGCAGCTACAGGAACAGAGGATGTAGCACCAAGAATATGCAAAGTAGGCGAGGTGGTGGCTGAACACTATAATCAGGCCAGAAGCTACATTGACCGGTTTCAGGCGCATCTCGTTGAAGGAACTGCAAAGAAAACAGCGGCTATCAGGAGTCTGATCTGGGGGCTTTGACAAGGCGGCTTTAGAAAGCTAAAATAACGAAGATATAAGTCAGACATCATATCTTGGGAATTCTCTTTATATCTTCAACCAACAATAAGTTTACACTATCTATTTTCTATAAAAGCCTTGACTATCAAGTAAAATATGCTACTATATCCACACAGGTGAGTCCTACCTTAAGTGGAACCTATAACAGATAGTTCTCGCTGATGGCGTGACTATGAAAAAAGCTGTGTGTGAAAGCACACAGCTTTTTTTCGGAGATATGTACATGAAACAGTTAAAGCTGTATCAAATTGATATGAAATACGTCCGCAATCTTCATAATGCTGATGATCGCGTAGAATCTGTCTCTCCGCAAATCGGGAAAGCCAACAGGGTTTTCGTAGGGATCGTGGTTGCGCATGATGACCGGCAGTATTGTATTCCTCTGTCCCATCCCAAGGAAAAGCACAAGAAGATGGCTAACAATTCCGAGCTGCAAAAAATAGAGGTCGAGGGAAAGCTGATAGGTGTTCTCAACTTCAATCTGATGATACCCGTGACTGAAGCTCAGCTTACACCTGTTGATCTGAAGATTCATCCAACCGACACTCCTGAAATGAAACATTGGAAAAAGCTCTGCATCAAAGAATTAAAGTGGTGCCGAAATAAAGAGCACGAGAAGATAATCAGAGACAAAGCACGAAATCTATATCACCTATGTACATCCGATGAGAAAAGGTCAGATGATAAAAAGTCGGATAATAACACAAAAGTATTTAAGGGCAAAAAACGTTGTCTAAACTTCAAAAAGCTGGAAAAAATATGCGATAAATACAACTCCAAACAATTCCCGGAGGCTTCATCGACCAAAAGTTCAGAAAATGGTCAGAAGGCGTGAAATCGTTCAATTATTCCTGTCTCCTTGCCATTCAGTCAACTCCAGTTCAACCGGTTGAAAAGCAACTCGAAAACCGCCCGCAACAGCCTCCGCTTCATCATCGCTGATCACGCCCTCTACTCCTGCTTTTGCCTGTATAGCCTTAACGAAGTCCCCGACAGTTCCCTCAACATCAGTTTTCATGTAAAACTCCTTTCCGCAGGATTGTTATAATTTTTAAGTTGCGACATTTTGAAAAAGGGATAATTCGTAAGCGCTTTATAAAATACCGGCTACACTAAACAGACTCTGCATGCTATCCTATCAGATTACCCCGTCCCCTTTTATCTTAGCGCCGCGATGAATCTTTCATTATCCTCATGCTTTTTGATCCCGATCCTGTAATATCCCTCTGAAAGCCCGGGGATGTTTGAGCAGTCCCTTATCAGAATGGAGGCAGGGGACGGTTCCAATGTCTCCTCCCGCGCGGCCGCCTCCTTAATCTTCCCGTTCCGTATCGCGGCTACTGAACAATTCTTTGTAAAGATCATCATCATATGTCTGGTAACGCCTTGCCGTCACAGGTTTGGAGCCTCGTCTGAAGAGCATTACCTGTTCAAGCGGCATAGCGTACACATCTTCGACGGGAATGTTTCTTCTTTGGGAGATATTACGGCAGGTTTCATCATCCATTCCGCCAAAATACACATATGTATCACAGTTGTTGATGATCGTTGTTGCTTCGCTCTTTCCGTACATATAGGAAAGCTGGCTTTCGCTCTGAAGCAAAAGAGTTACGCTTATCCGTTTTGCGCAAAACACGGAGAGATATTCATAAAAATCCGGAATTTTGCATCCGGTAGCAAAATCATCGCAGATCAAATGCACCGGAAGGGGCAATTCCTTACCTGGAAGAGACTCTGCGTACTCAAACAAAAGCCTGAATGCATCAGTAAAGAACATATTGGTGAGTTTCTGCATAGTCTTATTAACAGGGTTGGTTGTGACGAACAGCACCGTCTTTTTGTTGCTGAGTTCTTCGAAGGAGATCTTTTTTTCGCCGGCCATCATTTCAAGTGCCTCGCCGGTCATCAGCTTATCTACTGCATTATTCATGATAGAAAAAATGCAGGCTCCTGTACGATGGGAATTTCCCCTGAGCGTCCGCCACATCCTGCCAAACTGGTTGTGCTTGACTTTCCGGTCCGCCGCGTCAAAAAGGTCATCCAATGTAGTCTCGATAATACCCTTCATATCTTTTATTCTCAGATTGTTGTAGAGGGTATAAAAATCATTAAACGCAACTTTCCTGCCAGCCTTTTCAGCATTCATTTTCGCAAGCCCCATAATTGCGGCAAGGCATGAAATGCCACTCTGGTTCCAATATGGATCTATACGGCCATCCCGGGACGCGCTTGTCTCGCTTCCAACAATAGTTTCTGCCAGTTTGATCAAGTCTTTGTCAGTCTTGAAATATTCAAAGGGATCGTAGGCGACATTGCTCTTCAGCGGCTCTGAGAGGTTCAGATCCCACACCTGATAGCCTCTTTCTTCGAAGACTGGAGCGTACTTTTCAACAAGGGTCCTCTTGGTGACATTCACTATCAGACTACCCTCAAATGTGTGTACAAGCTTGGGTTCAATTACAGATGTGGTCTTCCCGGACCTGGTGGGGCCTACAACCAGTTCATTCGCGTTTATCCCGGTCTTGCTCAGGGCTGTAGGATAAACACAGCCCTCGGCCAAACATGTTTTATTTTCATATTTCATGCACGCCATGTTTTTTTCTCCCCTCTATGCAATACTGTCTATCCCGACTATTTCGTCTGCGAGATGTGCTTCAACAGCTTCTTTTGAAGTGTAATAATGATCATAGCTTATCTGTTTGTCTACCTGCTTCTTTGTCATTCCGGTGTGCTTTGAAATGATATCCACCAGTTGGTTTTTTGTCTGCATGAGCGAATCCGACATGGATTTCACCGAGGAAGCATTTCCGCCCTGGTTGGCTCCAACAAGCGGCTGATGGAGCATTACAACCGAATTGTTGAGGATCATTCTTTTTTTGCCTGCCGCAAACAAAATAGCTGCCATGCTGTATGCCGTTCCAATACAATAAGTCCATACCGGCGCTTTTGAAGAAACGATAGCATCATATTCCGCAAGTCCATGTACAACAGACCCGCCGTAGCTCGTGATCAACACCTTGATCGGCGCATTATGATCCTGCCTGTTCAACTCTATTATCTCTCTGATAAACTCCACGGCACTCTCTTCGTTTATCTCGCCCTGAACATAAATAGTTCTCGCTTCATATTCTTTTGACTCTATCGGAACAAGTGAAGTCCCGCTTGACTTTCTCTCAGGTATTACCATAGCCTTCCTCCTCCTTAATCTGCCCTTCTAAAATATTGCGAAAAATCAAAATCATTATTATCTTCTTTCGCATCCTCTTCGCGAAATGCAACAAAGTGAGCTTCCGCCATATCCATTAGCGATAAATAAAGCTCCTCACTTTCCGGGTCGGCTTTGTAATCGTCAACTGCTTCTGCAATTTTCTTTGACAGCTCATCCTTGGATGATTTTGGAATGTAAGGCACTTCCATTTTCTTCGCGATCGAATCCAAGGCGTTGTCCCATGCTTCCTTGATCATTTTACGCGTGCACTCCTCGATGAACCCGCCTAAAGAAAACAATTCCTCTATCCCGGCAGTCATTTCCAATGCCTCCAATGCCTCCAATGCCTCCAATTTATTCATCAGTATCTCCTCCTTTCGCAATCACTGGTCGTATTATAGCCCGGAGGATGGAACCGGTTTTCAGACAAACTTTACACTTTCAAAATATTCAGTTTTTCGAATGATATCAGTGTGAATTGATAAAGGATCTTCCTTCAAGGAAGATAAGAAACCGCTCTCTCGCGATCCAAAAGACGCAAAATATCATGCCGCAGATTCCAACCAAATGGAGTTTTAAGGATAATAGCCATTGCAGGGCGTCTGCCCCAATGACCATTTCATATGTCCTTTGCGCGTATATTAATGTCCAGCCTATGAAGGCCGCTGTCACATAAAATAGTAATGACACTATCAAGGGCATCTTTTTCCCAAAATAGAACACCATTTGCTTTTCATCACGAATACCAAGAATGCCATACCGGACAAGCAGGCCCAACCCCAATGACAGCAATAATACCGCAACCCATCTGTATCCCGAAAAAGCAGCAGCACCGTCCCTGAAGGAAAGCCAGAAGAATACGGCTCCAAGCAGCGCGAATACGCTCCCAATTGCCAGCGCCGCCCTTTTGTGCTCTTTTTGATATTTGACAATGCCGCCAAATTTCAGCTTGTCAAATTCATTAAGGACCTCTTCCATTGACTGATACCTGTCATCCGGGTTGAAACTCAGCATTTTGCTTACGATAGCGGCCAACTCATCGGAACCATTCAGAGGCTCCGGGGGCACATATCCCTGAGCGTACTGGTATACGGTAGGTCGATAATCATTCGACTCCGGAAATCTCAACTCATTCAGCAGGACATATAGCAGCATGCCAAAGGAATAAATATCTGCCGTGCAGTCATATTTATCGTCAAGGGTCCCGACAACCTCCGGAGCTCCGTACCCTTTGGTGAAAGCAACGGTGCTCGCCATCCCGTCATCTGTAGTCTTTGCGATCCCGAAATCTCCGAGCTTATAACTCCTCGCCTTTGCATCATAAAAAATATTTTCAAGCTTGATATCCCGATGCAAAAGCTTGCTTTTGTGAGCGCCATCGATCGCAATCCCGATCTCCCGCGCAAGCTTCATAATCTCTTTTTCATCATATTTCAAAAGTCCGGAGGGGATCAGTTTATGCCTGAGCCCGTTTGATTCCAGAACAGGCGAGAGCTTCTCCATGACTATAAACTGCAAATGAAGATAATTCCCAACAGGCTTTGTTTCCTCATGCAGGCTAAACTCGTCTGCTTTTTCAACTTCATTCTCACCTTTTATCCACACCCTCAATTCCGTTGAAGCATATATTTTCACAACATGATCAGATGCGGGATATGCAATAGCTTTCTGGGATTCAACGGCAGCACGAAATGATGCTGAGTCCACATGCTTATTCCCAAAACCAATGACCTTGATCGCAAAGCCTTCTTTCCCGGTCTCTCTTGAGACGGCTTCATAGACCCGGGCTGACGCGCCATGCCCCAGAAGCTTCATACCCTTTCCCAGGCCTGAAAACTCATAATTCCTGAACGGAAGAGCCTGCTTATTCAGTTGTACCATTATGGCTTCAATATCTTCCTTCGTCCAGAAATCCATCATTTTTCACTACCTTTTCCATCCAACTGCAGTTTTTCCCCAAAAGGCTCTCATGAAAAAGTATCTATATACAACAAAGATCAATATGCCAAGAAAGACCCATCCAAGATGCCACTCATATAAATAATCCAGGAATCTTAGCGCCCCGGTATATTCCAAAAGCATCCAAAGCCCTGTAGAAATGCCGGATGCCAATGTAAGTACGGGACGGCCTGTCAATACAAAAAGCATCATTACTATATGTGGCGCTGTAAAGCCAATGCTAACGATCGAGACCAGTGAAAAGACTATGATCAAAGCCCCAAATACCAACTGAAATTCTTTGATGCTTTGAAGCAGAGCTTCTATCACTAAGGCTATCGGAAGTACAAAGAACAGTGGTTGAAAAGCCATCATGGAATGCGGCTGAAAACCTTTGAACAAAAGGACAAGGATGATCGTTATCAAAAAGAAATACTTGATACTGTCTCTGCGGTAAAGATGATCTATGATCCTCTGCTCTTCCTTTCGCTCTGCCCTCGTCATTTCCCGTTCCCGGCCGTCTTCAGAAACTTCCGCATTTTTTTCTTCCCTGAACGTCTCAGTGGCAAGATCAGCAAGCGCAAACAAGCCTTCTTTGCCTTCGGTCTCTTCAGTATCCAATACATGTGCCAGATCCAAAAAGGCTTCATTCAATGCCTGATAACGGTCTTTCGGATAATAAGCGCACATCTTACGGATTATCCTGGTCATCCCTTCTGATGCATGGACAGGCGCCGGGAATACAAAATCCGGATCATACTGGACTTCAACTTTTGAATAATAACCATCCGAACCCGGAAATTTCATATCGTTCAACAGCAGATACAAAGAAATGCCAAGGGAGTAAATATCCGCTGTGGCATTATAATTATCATTCAATCTTCTTTCAATTTCAGGAGCGCCGTAACCATCTGTATATACGATCGTCTCCGCATTCCCGTCCTCAGTCCATTTTGCTATTCCAAAATCCCCAAGCTTATATACCCGTTCATTTTCGTCCCAGAATATATTTTCCAGTTTGATATCCCGATGCAGGAATTTGTTGGTATGGGCTGTCGCAAGCGCCTGCCCTATCTCAAAAGCGAATTTTATCACTTCTGCCTCATTGCATAGTTCCTCGCGAAGCAGGCGGACATTCGAAAATCTGTCTTTTTCGATAAGTTTACAAAGCTTCTCCATGAGGACAAACTGAAGATGAAGGGATTTTTCTGTTTCCTCCCAGGCCTCTTTCGTTGCGTCTTTTACCGCTGTTATTATGTCCCTGTCGTCATAGTAAAGGACCAGTTCCCTTAATTCAAGCACTCGCATTATGTACGCTGATTCCTGACTCAGGATCCATTGAATGCGCCCGGTGCTCCAAAATTCAGCGGAACTTACGGAATGATGCTGGAATCCTGTCACTTTCAAACCAAACGAAAGATCCGGCCTTTCTCTATTGTACATCTCATATACTGATGAGAAGCCGCCGGAACCAAGGAGCTTCAGTTCATTATTGTTTTTTTTCAGTGCAAACTGCGGGAACAAAAACGAATTGTCGTCAAGCGCCCACAGCACCCTTTCCATATATTCCTTATCAAACTCCCTGATCAATTTCCCTATGCCCCCGTCACACGGATATCACCGGCCAGATAAGTGATATCCCCCATATAGATCGCAATGCCATTTTCTTTCTCAACAACCGTCCCCTTCACCGGTTCATTATATATGGTTGACCGGTCCCCGTCTGTAAATGACAACCTCCTAAGTCCCTTTGTATCTTCTACACGCCAGCTTTCATCGATCGATCTTTCCGAAAACATGGCCCAGATCGTTTTGCAGTTTATGACCGGCTCCTCTCCCCCGCCAAATATCAGAATATCTCCATCTTTCATCAAGATCGGCTTCACTCTTCCACCGAACCCCGGAGTTATGTGCCTGCCATTATAAACAGTTCCATTTTTTCCCATTTTGTCCAAATAGAACCAGGTCCCGTCTATATTCTGAAAGCGGCCATGCTGCCTGCTTACGGTGGTTGAATGCAATCTGATGTCCGGGAGATTGTCCTTTGACTCTCGTCCAACCTCCCAGCTAAGCCTGTCATCCAAAAAGTATGAACTGAGTTGTCCGTTTTCAATCACCACAAGATTATTACTCTTTTTCCCAATCATAATCCTCCTCCGGCAACTCTGAGAGGAATTCATGAATCTCCGGTAGTTCCATAGAGCCAAGGATCTCCCTGGCGTAATCACACAGATCATCCGGATCATAGTCCTCAGATTCTTTGTTCAATATGTCATTAAGGCTTGCGTCATCCAGAATAAACATGATAACGCTCTCAAATATATTTTTTGCACAAAGCGGCTCCATATGCGCAAGTTCAAGCATTTCATCTATCTGATCATGATCCATGCTCAAATGAAGTCCCAGTGATATGATCTTGTTCCTTGTCGGATACCACTTGTTTTGTCTGATGGCAGAAACGCATTGCCGCAGCGATGATGACCAGCCTTGTACAACTGCCATTTCAAATATATTTTTCACACCCGTTGGCTCCATGTAGTTTGCGGCAATGTTCATCTTCACATAGGCATAGAGCTTGTGATAGGCATTGGAAAACGTAGCTGTATTCTCTCTGACAAACATTTCCAGTTCGTCTTCATCCAAAACCTCTGACAGCTTTGCATCAAACCTCACTGTAGTGATGTCTTCCATATCTTCAGCATTATCAGGACGGATAATATTATCCTTGATCTTCTTGAGTATTTCCTGATATTTAATATATGCATCTTCTCCATATCCATGGTTGATCACATATATGCATACGCAGTCCTCCAGGCTCTTTGAATAAAGCGCAGGATACCTGCCGTATCTCTGCAGCAGCCGATCCATCTGCTCGATTGTGTATCCGGCCGCCAATCCGATCTTCAGGAATGTCTCCCGATTCTTGGGAACGGCTCCTTTGCACCATTTGTCGACGGAAACTCGGCTCACACCGCATAACTCAGCAAACCTGACCTTTGAAAAGCCCTTTTCATTTATGATCCCGTTTATCTTGCGGGCCCACTCCTCCTGCTGGCTTCGGATCATAGGAAATACAACTTCTCTGAGTTCTTCCGGAGTTTCACACCGTGCGATCTCGTCTTTAATGAATACAGTCTCAAATCTGCCGTTACTGTCATGCTCATCAAACATTGAAGTTCTCCTTTTGATCGTCCTGTGCCGGGATCAGCCAGGCCCCTTGTCCCCTCTTCAAACAAAGCCTTTCATCTTCAAGCTCATCTTTTTTCTGCGTCCTTGTCAAAATCAGCTTGTATATGATTTATGCTTATCATCCATCAATAACCATGCCTGCTATCCCAATACGCCTTGCCCACAGGAATGATGGGTAAAAACAGGAACATATATATGCCAAAAATGAAAGTCGCAATAAAGGTAAAGATGTCAATAGGAAAAGGAGTTATGAACCATCCTATCGTTGCAATCTTCCATGATATTCTGAGTGCCGTCAGGAAACCGCCAAAGAAATATGAGACGATTGCCCCTATAAGTCCGGCCACAAACGGAACCAATCCAAACTCGAGATTATTCGACAGAAGAATGATCCCGAGAAATGTCAATGCGGTTGCCCCAAGTGCGATGTAAAGCGCTATTTTTGTTCTTTTCATGATAAATCCTCCTTTGATCTATGCATTATTATCTGTCAGCTCTTGCTGATGAACATATAATACAAAAACCTTTCAGGAGTTTTTTCATGTGAAGTTTACACACCCTGTCTTTGCTTCAGATGATAGATCAAATGCCCTTCGGAAATCAATTTTTAGTAAATGAGACAGGGAATCGTTCCCTGTCCCCTCTGTGTCTGTTGTCGCCTTGTGGCTTCTACTGCTCCCCTATATCATAGATAATCCACATACCCTTGCACTTTTTCTTCTTTTGCGCGTTCTCTGGCGAGACACTCATCACAGATATGCGCTCCGAAAGTTACCCTTGCTTGATACTCCTTCCCGCATCTTTCACATGAAATAGTTTTTTTGAAAATAGCCCCATACTTCATAACCCCCTTTTCCCTTAAATATAACCTTTCAAGTTTGCACGATCCCATAATAGAAAGACAACAATATGAAGCACAACTAGACAAAGGAAAGTTATCACTCTAACCAGTAATGAAGCCTCTCCCATAGTTCTCATATTGTCCATAAACAACCATGAAGCAAACAGCCCAGCTGGATATCTTACAAAACTAAGCGCGTATACTTTGCGTGAAAATACAAATTCCATGAGTATAAGGAATACAGCAACCGCTCCCGCGATCGCAAGCGCAGTAAGAAGGCTCTGTTGCATCGTGTGGCCGTGAACTGTGCTGAAGTTGTTCGCTTTCTGTATTATATTTTGATACCAGGGGAGAAATATCTGCTCATCCCCCGGATCCATAAAGGAGTGACCATCAATGATTGCACCATAAGGGCGAAGCGCGATAAAGGAAAAGAAAAAGAGTTCTACGCCTAGAAAGATAATATCCACAATGTGGATCAAAACAGTACCGGCTATTGCCAGTTTGATGAATAAAATCGTAAAAAACAGGCATATAAAAAATAGTAATAAATTCATATCTGTTCTCCCATCGATAACAACTTTGAAAAGTAACGTCCGTTGACTATTTAGACCTGAATATCGCACCGAAAATAGCGCCTAAAATCCTCCCTATGATTATCGCAATGGCTATCACGATAATATACCAGCCCAAAGCTGTGAAGAAAGATCTCCCTTCTATGATCAATCCAACAAAATGCCATATAGCAATTGCTACGCATGCAATTTTGCCAGCCCTTCGCATCCAGATCGCCAATTTGGTCTTTAAGCTATAATCCCCGGCAAAAGCGAACATTTCACCAAATAAGATAAGTTCCAATCCAAACATCCCGTTTTGATCCATAATTGGTGCCAGAATGTTCCAGACCGGCTTGATCGGAAGCAGTAAAAACCCGGGGGCATCTGGAAAGATCCTTAAAAACAAATTGGTTTTCCACAAAATAGGATGAATTCCACCTAAAAGATATAGCCAGCCTATCATAAACATAACTGAGCCAATTACAGTAAAAACTGTGGACCTCTTCCTTTTCCCTTCTAATGCGATCTCATTTTTGTCTATTATTTCAAGTTCGGACCTGACTGAATTATATCTCTCCTTATCGTACGAGTCTGTTGCGTCATTGGTTAGCTTTGTGCAATAATACATTGCTTTTTCGCATATTCTTCGCCCACAGATTCCAGATCTTGCGGCCTCAATATATCTTTCCATTGCCTGATGATCATCTTGATCGCCGGCCATTTCCAAATACTTTAGCCCTTCAGCTATTATCGACGGATCATTGTTATTGTTTGCCAACTTCATGATCCCGTAATCCAATTGTGCCGAATGATTTCCTCTGTCCGCTGAACGTTTCATCCAAAACTCTGCTCTTTCAGTGTTTTGTTGCGTTCCTTCGCCACGATTGTACATATTGGCCAACACATACTGAGCAGTCTCATCGTCTGCCTCAGCCAGCTTTCTAAACTCTTCAAGCGCAGTTGTATAATCCCCTTTTTTGTAATTGACTAATGCATTTGTCAGCTGAGGTTTATCGCTGCTTACAGTTTTTTGGCTTATGTCGTTGCCCGATAATGTATCTTGGGCATTTTCTGATGCGCCACTATTATGCGCATCTTCGATTGCTTTCTCAGCGCTCTTTTGCAGCCGTTCCGCTTCTTTCGCTTGCTTGTCAGCTTCTTTTGCCTTAAAAGCTTCTACTTTTTCCCGGACAAGATCGCCGCTACCTCCATGAGCAACTTCCTGGTCTAACACAATGCCGTTTTTGATCGTTTTGATCTCTTTCTTTACTTCCTCAATTTCCTTATCGATTTCAGAAAGTGTCGACTCAATTTCTTCGCGCCTGTTTTCATCACTGACTGTCTCAAGACGTTCCAGGTACTCGAACTGCTTGCTTTCAAGCCCATCCAGCCTTCCTTTTGGTCCGGCATTTTCATCTATGTCCAGCTCTTTCAATAGCTTTGCATTCATTATTGCCTTCCCTTTTAGCTTATTTCGACATTTGGTATTTTTGTCACTGTTGAATCCATGGCAACAACCCTGCAGCAATCAGAATAAACTTCAACACATCTGCAGTCAGGATACTTCCTGTATATCATTCTCCCTCTTTCCAAAAACTCGTTTGGCATAGGAGCGTTTACTTCAAAATGCTCTAATATATCCCCCTCTGAAGAAATCGCATGACAATCACAGCCGTCTATATAACATTTCGAAAGAACCCCATGCAAAATGCTCTTTACTTCTATCTGTAAATTTTGAAATTCCTCCTGGAAACAAGCCTTTATCTCTTCCAGGATTTCTTCTGCAGTCATATTAGAGAATTCTTCCGCAGTATCTTCATCCATGTTTTCTTTTAGCTTTGCAATGATCTCTTCATCAGTTGCGCTCAGCATATCGATTGCATCAAATATTTCCATGTAAGCCCGAGATCTGGGCTTTCTTAGTTCCTTATCTATTTGCTGTTCCTTGCTAAATGAAAAACTAAACTGCTTTTTCCTTTCCCCGCTTTGCGGCATCTCTTTTGCCTGCGTTTTTTCCTGTTCCTTCTGCAAGTACTGAAATTGTCCTTCGCCTTGGGTGCTGTTTTGCACCTGTCCCTGATCCATATGCTGATTCACCTCCCTATATTTCTATTCATGGATCTCTGCAATCTTTCCACTCATCCATCCTGTAGATGTTTTGTTTTCATCCAGGAAGATCTCATACCATATTTGTCCATTGCCTGCCGTTTCTGTCTTTTCTGTCGCAATGTATTCTTCTCCAAGGTGAACACTTGTAACCACATCATATTCGGTTCCTGCGCCTGAACGGACATTCCCCTCTTCAACAATAACCCGGACTTTCTTAAAAACGGGCTGCTGTTCTATCACTGAACTGTTGGCACTTATCGCACTGCTTACCTGACTGCTTACCTGGCTGCTTGTGCGGGCAATGTCATTCCTTCTCCTGTCCTCACTAATCTCTGCCATTACAAGAACAAAAGCCATCACAATAATACAGATTATTATAATTAACAATATCCGGGATGTTATAGAACTGCGGCTGGCTCCATATCCTCCACCATAAGCATTGGATGCGCCCGATTTTTTCCTCCCGGTCTTTTTCATTTTTTGAAGCAATGCTTTTGCGTCATCAAATTTCTTTTTATTAAACGAATCCTCTGAAGCAAGTTTAAGTTTCTCGCAATAGTCGATTGCTTTTGTTATCTCATTTTTCCCGCCCTTTCCTCCTAAGCATGCTTGTACATAATCCAGCATTGCATCTGTATCCCCTTTTTCAGATGCCATCAGCAAATATTTGAATCCTGTATTGATATCTTTCTCATCATTGCCCGAAACAAGAACTCCTCCATATGCCGCCTGACCTGCCGGCTCACCGGATTCTGCAGATTTTTTTAGCCAAAACAATGACCGTTCTATATCCTTTGATATACCCAATCCATGCAGATACATTACGGATATCATGTATTGAGCAGAGCCATCCCCTTTTTCGCTCAGCTCCTTAAACACTTTGAAAGCGTTCGCATAATCCTGCTGCATATAACTATTGATACCATTTGTAATGTCAGCCCCTGTGTTACTGACCTGTTTTACAGGAGCAGGCGCGGGAGCGTTTGAGGCCGGGGTACTTTGAGCATTGTTTTGGCTTGTATTTGCCTGTTGCTCCTGTGCTGCTTTTTCCGCCGCTTTAGCCTTTTTTTCTGCTTCTTTTTGCTTTATAGCATCAACTTTTCCCGTGATTTTTTCTTTTTTTTCAGCCTCTGCCTTAACCTCCGCTTCTTTTTTTTCGTAAGTACCATCATTTGATGCATCTAAAATTATAGAAGTGTTAATACTCTTTATTTTCTCCTTAACTGTTGCAACCTCTTCTTCAATTTGTTTTAAGATGTCTGAGATCTCTTTTCTTCTGTTTTCATCTCTTGCGGTCTCAAGTCGATTTAAATATTCAAACTGCTTTTCTTCCAAAGCCTTTAAGACGGTTTTTAAGTCAGCTTGTTTATCAATTTTTAGTAAAGAATACAGTTCCTCTTTCATTTTGCTTTTCTCCTTAGTCCCCTATACTCAGAACGGAATTCATATTATTTTTAAGTCGCTTGCAACAATTGTACGAAGTTCTTCTCTTGAAAGTTCTTTTCCTGAACGCATTGCACTTGCAATTCTTGCGTTTTTTTGCTCAATAATCCTCTCAACCGTATTTCTAATACCGCGGGCGTTACCAAAGTCGGGTTGATCAGATACCTTTTTTATCAATTCCACTATGTCCGGCTCAATCCCATCTTCAATAATAAGGTCATTGGACTTGACCATCCATTTGAAGATCGACAACATCTCTTCGACTGAGTAATCCTCAAATAATACTTCGTTAGGAAATCTGCTCCTCAAGCCTTGATTCTGATTCAATAATTCATCCATCTGTTCTGAATAACCGGCAATAATCACCATTAAGTCATTTCGGTAGTTATCAAGATCGGCTACCAAAGCTTTCGTAGCTTCCTCTCCAAAAACATCACCAACCAACGAATATGCTTCGTCTATAAATAAAACTCCTCCCATTGCCTCTTTCACTTTCGCCTTGACTTTCAGTGCTGTCTGTCCGCTATAACCTGCTACTAACATACTTCGATCACACTCAACGAGCTGGCCCGTTGACAATACCCCTAACTCTCTGTAAATATTTCCGATCAATCGCGCAACTGTAGTCTTGCCTGTGCCGGCATTGCCCTTGAAAACCATATGTAATGTTCCAAGTCCAGGAGGGTTAATTCCAGCCTCTTCCATTTTTTTATTTACCAAAATTGAATCAACTATCCTATTTACTTTTTCCTTTACAGCAGCAAGACCGGTAAGTGATTTTAGTTCATTGAGATAATCTTCCGCGCTCTTTCCCTGAACTGATTCCTCCTCCAACACAGCCAGATCCTCTTTTTTAATGATAAGATAGTCATTTTTACTTAATAATGCTTCATCCGTCTCGCCAAGCCGATTGTCTTGATTTTGTAATACTGCCTCAAATAAATTTCGTACTCCACGCGCATTGCCGAAATCTTTCTTCTTCTTTTTTTCCTCAAGCAGGCTGAAAATATCTTCGTCCAATCCACGATCCAAAACAAAGCCACTGTCCTTAACGTATTTCTTGAAAATCTGAACCATTTCCTCTGTGGAATAGTCCTCAAATATTATTTCTGTTGGCATCCTGCTCCGAAGGCCTTGATTTTGATCCATGAATCTGTTCATCTCTTTTGAATAACCGGCTAAAATCAGCATCAGGCTATCCCTGTGATTTTCCATGTCAACCAGCAATTCTTTTATCGCTTGGTCACCAGCAGTATCATTGTCATCGCTACATAAAGAATAGGCTTCATCAATAAACAAAATGCCGCCCATCGCCTCTCTTACTTTCTCCGCAACTTTCTGTGGAGTATCATCTTTATACTCAGAAACAAGATCCCTTCTTGTACATTCGATCAGCTGGCCTGTTGGCAACACCCCTAATCTTTTATATATCTTACCTATAATTCTGGCGACAGTTGTTTTACCTGTTCCGGCATTTCCTAGGAAGACCAAATGCAGTGACCCATGGTCTCTACCGACGTTGATCCCGGCTTCCTTGCGCCTCTTTTGATTTTTGACCATGTTTACGATCGTGTTGACCTGTTTTTTTACTTCCGAAAGACCGATAAGCCCATTCAGCTCTTGTAATAATTCTTCAACCGTTTCGCTAGTTTCAGGTCTACCAAAATCTTCTGCTTTAAGAACATAATAATCATTTTCAGCAGGCCTTCTGACATTTGAAAGCCTTGATGCCTGATGGATATACGCTTCATTGATCATTCTTTCCAGATCTTTGGAATATTTGAAGTCGGGTTGTTTGGATATATGTTTAATCTTTTCGGCTACTAATTCTTCTGCGCCATCGTCTAATATCAGATTTTTTCCTTCCGCGATCTTCTGCGTTATTTGAACAAGTTCTTCGGTAGAATATTGATCAACAGAAACAATTGGTAAATTGAACAGATCGCCAAATTTATTTTTCTTTTGCAGTAATTCGCTTACTTCGTTTGCACGTCCCGTAATGATAAAAGGTATCTTCTCTTCGGCAGCATAGTAGGCTTTAACCAGCTGGTCGACCGCATCCATTCCTAAGGAATATGCTCCCGAATCATCAAATTCATGAATATTCTCAATCAAAATGCACTTGTTTTCTGCGCTTTCAAATAATTCCTGAATTTTATCATGGGTCTCATCCGATGAACCCCCAACCAATTCATAATAATCTGTTATAACAGGTTCCTCGTCTTCAACGATCCCGATCTGAGACAGTACCTTCGCCGCCGCTAAAGCAGCTGTTGTTTTTCCACAGCCGTCCGGTCCAAGAATTCTAATGTTATTCTTCAGGATCGCACTGCCTACTCTTTTTTTGCTTGTTTGCACCATGTTGAAAATATTATTCATTGATATTTTCAGTTCATGCATGCCAACAACTTCCCCCAAGCATCTTTCTATGATTGGGGAAATCTCATACTTCCTTTTTTTCTCTTTCCCTTTTTCTACCGAAAGAACACTGGTTTTGGCCTCTATCGTGCCAAAATCAGTGCTCTTTTTTTCTTCAACACCAACCGGTTGTTCAACTCGAACATCATTCACACACGGATGATCAACTTCAAAAGACAAATGCTTAAAAACATTGTCCTTTTTCCATGGATTTTCTTTAACAAAAGGCAACCCTTTCCCCTCTTTTATCGCGTCCTGAAGGTTTTTTGCATACTCTACAGCTTCACCATCAATAAATAGTCTGATAAGCTTTTTGCAGAGCCTGCCGGCTTCTTTCTCTCTTCCTTCTTCTACGAAAAGCGAAATCAGCCGGATCATATATGATTCTTCTTCCTGAATATCCAAAAAGGCCTCTAATGCGGAAATCTCCGCTCCTTTTCCGGCACCGGTCCGAAACGCCAATTCATAGCAACCTGCGGCATAGTAGTAGCCCTCGCAGGCATCTCCGGCTTTATCCAACAGCTCTTTGGCTTTACCATAATCATTTGCCGCAAAACAAACACCAAGAGCCATCCCCAGCGCTTCGTCCGTCAGGCTAATCTCATAGCTTCTTATGTACCACGGAATGCTTTGAGAAAATGCGCTTTTTTTCTCAAACGCCTTACCTATAGCATGTGCCTCTTCTGAAGAGTCACAGCCTTTGGGATCCATTCCATATGCTATTTTTATTATTTCATCATATTCATGAGTTTTTTTTAGGGAGACAACTCTGCTTTCCATTTCATTCCCCTTTAATTTACATCATAGTCCGCAATAATGCCTGAAAGCCTCTCAACTTCATCTTCCGTAAGATTTGCGCTTCTTTCAAATTCAAATTCATTCTCATAATTTTCACTCGGAATCTTCAAAAAAACGTGAACTATCTGTGAATCGTCAAGCCGCAAATTTATTTCACCTTTTGTCCCTTCCCTAAGCTTCTTTGGCAGAATGACATCCGTTGATGATATGATTGTTACATCAGTCAATTCAGGAAACTCACCTTCTGTTATAGAGAGCTCAATCTTCTCCTGATTCTCAACTGCAGTTTTAAACAGCATCTTCCCTTCGGTAGGGAGCGATGAGTTTCTATGTATAAGGATAGTATTAATCTTCTTATATGTTACCTGATCAAGCGTTGCTATGCCTATGCTATGAGAGCACACATCATGAATTACTCTGCTATTCGCACCAGTCCTGTCTTTATTCGATGACAACTGTTTCCCATATAATGCAGCCCCTTGCGCGACTACTAAATCCGGATGCACTTCATGGGATGGAGATTTTCCTGTTAGCTCAAACAAATGTCTTTCGATATAAGGAATCTTGCTTGACCCTCCGACAAGTATTACCTTATCCAGATCAGAAAATTCCATCTCTGCATCTTTAAGGGCTTTTTTCACGACATACTCTGTTCTCTTATAAAGTTTAGAGACAATATCCTCAAATTGCTCTTTTGTTATTACAACATTTTCACGCACAGCTCCGGTCCGCACAGCAATTGTCGCTCTTTCCTGATTTCCAAGCTGCCACTTTGCCTTTTCAGCTCTGGCAAAGAGTTCCTGATATACATCAACATATTCTTCATCCTCGAGATCAATGTCATACTTGACTTCTATATAGTCGCGTACATAATCAACTATTTCTTCGTCAAAAAATCTTCCGCCTACTTTCGAAAGACCACCAGTACTTTTAACATTTACACTCTCACCATCCACTCTAATGATCGTTGCATCAAATGTGCCTCCACCCAAATCGTATATAAGAATGTTAGCATGATCTAATTTCGAGGAAATGGCATAATATAAGGCTGCAGCAGTTGGTTCATTTATTGTTCCGATTAGTTTAAGCCCTGCAAGTTTCGCGGCATCCTCTGTCGCGATTCTCTGTGAATCCGTAAAATATGCGGGAATAGTGATGACCACCTCCTTGATCGGTTCATTGATATCCAGTCTTTTCTCAGCATCTTGAACAACCTTCTTGAGGATAAAACTGGAAACACCTTCAGGCGTATATTCTTTACCGTAGCTTGATCGATATATTATTTTCTCACCCATAGAATTTTTGACTGCCGAAACAACATCATTGGGGTAAATAATGCTATTATCCTTAGCCGTCTGCCCGACAATGACACTATTTTCACTTTCAAAAAAAACAACTGAGGGTGTCGTCTGCGAGCCTTCCATATTCGCCACTACTTGAGGATTCCCTTCAGCATCTATATATGCCGCTACTGAATAAGTTGTTCCTAAATCAATCCCTAATACCATCTCTATTTGCCTCCTTATTCTTTCTGTCAGGATTAATCTATCCGAAATCCATGCGAACTATATAATGCCAACAGAGTCGAAAAACACTTGTAGCACGCTCAAACAGCATTTCTCATTATATATAGAGAGATACATGAAGTCAATATTATCAAAGCAATAATAGCGGGCGGCATTTCACTGCTATTCAGCGAAACGCCGCCCGCCATTCCAGCTTTCCGTGCCACCTTCAGCAACCGTACCAGCCGATCCCTTCATCTTTCCAGCCTGCATTAATCAGGTCGTTTTTCTCGTTTACACTCTTCGTATAATGATGTCCACCCGCCTCGTACAGGCCTGATGCATTTGGATTGTACAAACGATACAGCGCTGTTCCCTGACTCTCGTCTGAATACCAGCCGATCCCTTCATCTCTCCAGCCCAAAGAAACAAGGTAGGTTTTTTCGTTGGCGTTTGTTGTGTAATGATGTTCTCCGGAATTTGGATTATATACACGATATACAGGAGTGCTTGATGAAGCGGGCGCTATCCAGGCAGTCCCCTCGGATACCCAGCCGATCGAAACAAGGTTTTCTTTTTCAGCGGCATTATCCGTATACAGATGCTCCCCCGAATTAATATTATACAACCTGTGCATCTGCTTTTCCGAAAGAGCAGCAAACGGTATACCATATTGCTTTGCGTATTTTTCCGCATTTGAACCGGAAAATCCGTGGATCGTGAGGAATGGTGTATCACTTATAGTAGGATCATCCCCCCAGGAAATGTTGGGATTAGCGTAAAAGTATTCCGCATTATCACTATAATCGTAAAAATCCTCTAAATATGGGCATTTATAAAAGGCCCCGCTATTGATCTTTATCTGATCCGAGTTAGAAATTGTTACTTTTTTTAATGACTTACAGCCATAAAACGCACGAGTCCCAATAATCTGAACCGTGTCAGGGATTTTTATCTCTTCTAATGAGTTGCATGTGCTAAAAGCACCGCCTCCGATTATTTGAATTCCTTCGGGGATCGTAATTTCCTGAACTGAAATACATCCATTAAAAAGATTACTTGGTATCTTTACACCGCCGCTTTCTATATTAACCGTTTTTAATGAATCACAACCCGCGAACGGTCCTGCGTTTGTGATGATCATTATTATATCTAAAGCGTCTGAGGATGTCAAAGATACGGGAATGTCTATAGAAGTTAGTGCATCACACTCTCCAAAGCAATTATAATCCAAATATTTTAGTCCATTTCCGAGCTCTACATCAGTTAATGATGAACATCCATAAAAAGCTTTACTTCCAATAGACTGAATGGTATCAGGAATAGTTACCGAAGTAATCTCTCTGTTGCCTTCAAATACTCCATGAGCATACCCTGCACCAGCTATTGCGACAACAGTCCTTTCACCAATTGTTGCCGGAATAACGACATTTTTAGCAGAACCGCTGTATCCCGAAATTACGCAGTATCCGTTGTCAAGGTAAAATGTGAAATCGCCGGAAGTGTAGTACTCTGCCGCATTTGAAACGATCGGTGTCGCGGCAAAACAACTTATACTCAAAGCCGCCGCCATAAGACCAGCCAATAGTTTTGTTCTCTTCATTTTCTTTTCCCCCTAATTGTTTCTGCTTTTTTATCTGTCAGCTCTTGCTGATGAGCCTATAATACAAAAACCTTTCAGGAGTTTTTTCATGTGAAGTTTACACACCAAAATCTGAATCAAATTGTTAAGCATACACTATTTAGCTGGGAAATGCATAATTATCCTATGGAATTGAAAATCTGCTTGTGATATCATACTTTGGTAATCTGCTCACAAGCATTTTGGGAGGGAAATATGAAGAGGAAGATATTATTGATTGCTTTGTCAGGTGTTTTGGCTTTTTTTCCGGTTCTGAACGCAACCGCAATGGGTGGTGCAGAAGCTCTAACTAATGGTCCAATCGCGCAGGCGGATAATTATGAGACCGACAAAGCAAAATTCCAGCCGCTTATCGACGCCATGATCGAAGCCGTGGAAGCTGATGCTTTCGGAAAACCTGCATACACATGGACACTGCCTGACTTAACCGACTTTATAAACAAGAAAATCCCGAATATGAAAAAGGAAGAATCGAAAGGAAATCTCACTGGAAAAAAGGGCGAGTTGATGGGAAAGTGGAAAGAAGTCTCTTATAACGGTACTAATGGGAATTCAAGCGGAAAAATAGAGAGGATCGATACGAACCTGGCTGACGGAAAAACACTATTAAGTGATATCGCATCTTATTCAGAATCCAACGGCAACATTACTCATAGTTCAATTCTATCTTGTGATCAAATAGATGATACTGGTCACATGAGCTGCTACATAGTCTATAAAGACAAGCAGGCTCCTGCAAAACTGTCCTCGCTGGACAAAGCGCTGGCGCTGATCGATGATCCTGAAGTAGTAAAGTATATTAAAACGGAAAGAGAATTAAACAACAACCGGTGGTATGTTTTCTCTGACGGGACATATATGAATATTACACCGAATAACAACATAGGAACTACTAGTGGAGGTCCGGCTAAATCTGTAGATACCCGATTCTACTATTCTTTCCGGAATCATTCCGTCGAATTGAGCTATAAAGATGGTGCATTTAGTAGCCTCTATTACAATTCAAGTTACGACCCGACACAGATGTACCGCCTCTACAACCCCAACAGCGGTGAGCATTTCTACACGTCCAGTCGTGAAGAAGCAGACGGACTCGTCACTGCCGGCTGGCGCGATGAAGGTATTGGCTGGAAGGCCCCCGCAATGAGCGATACGCCCGTTTACAGATTGTATAATCCAAACAGCGGAGATCATCATTATACTCCGAGTGAAGAAGAGAAGGATTCTCTTATCACCGCCGGGTGGAATGATGAAGGTGTGGGCTGGTACAGCTTTGAGAGGGGAACAACCAAGTTGTACAGGCTTTATAATCCAAATGAGTCAACCGGCACTCATCATTATACTACAGACGAAAAAGAGCGTGATTTACTCATTCAGCAAGGCTGGGTTGACGAAGGAATTGGATGGTACGGAATGTAATGCGGTAAGAAAGGAGATTGCAAATGAAAAAAATCATCAGAAAACTGGGGGCAGTGGTTATTTCATCCGCCGTGGCTCTCGCACTCGTACCTGGCGTCGCTCTCGCTGCAGGAGAGGATGTCCCTGACATAGAAACCGTCCCGGTCTATGGTCTCTACAACCCAAACAGCGGTGAGCATTTCTTCACGATCAGTGAGACCGAAGCTCAGGGACTCCTCCAATTAGGCTGGCAGGAGGGCGATGTGAAGTGGAAAGCCCCTACAGAAGGCGAAGCAGTTTTCAGGCTTTATAATCCAAATGTGATCACTCCCAATGGAGACCGTATCGGCGATCATCATTTCACAACAAATGTTGAGGAAAGAGATCATCTTCTCTCTATCGGATGGAAGGAAGGCAACATCGCATTTTATTCAGCCATCAATGCCGCAAGCGACCGTGTTCCGATCTACGGCCTTTACAATCCTAATGCCTACGCCATGGGAAAGTCAGGCGCTCATCATCTCACGTTTAACAAAAACGAGGTAGATTATCTTCTCTCTATCGGCTGGAAAGAGGGCGATCCCAAGTTCTACGGCTACGCTGTGCCGATCAAAGAAGAAACCCATGATGTGCTGGCAGATGGAAAATACAGTCCCGATACCAATAATTGTACAGGGAATATCTCGGATGATTTGAGAATGCTGAATATCAATACGAATTGGTGGCATTATGACACGTCTACGTGGAATCAGAAAGAGGATTATCCAAGGAAAGAGTATCATATTCCTATCTCAGAAAAATGTAATGTGGTTGAAATTTGGGGCGACTTACCGACATCGAGAACCATTTATCCATTATCATTGTGGGCTGATAGGTTTAATTCCTGCCTCGCAGAAGGGGGCTTTCCCGGGGGGATTTGGATTGTAGTTGAAAACGGAGCGATAGTTGAATTTGATATAGGTGGATAACAACAGAGAATGTCCGTAAGTTCTCTATAAAATATCGGCTACATTAAACAGATGCTGCATGCTATCCTTTTCAGATTACAGTTGCAGTCGTTTAATGTAGCCGGTTTGCTGTACTATATGTATCTCTGAATCGGATCAGGCCGAGTAGTCTTCCTCATTATTTGCGTAACGGTTCCTCAAACTTGTCATTTTCAAGACAACACATTTTCCTGCGATCCTTATGAGACGGAGCTTTCAGAGAAGGCTCTTTTTTTATACCCCAAAGCTCAACCTGATGTTCGTTGATTTCTTTTATCGTTCCCATCGATAATGTTTTTACTGGGACACTTTATCTGTCGTAATCGGATCGACCTTTAGCCTGTAAATATAAGGTTTTATGGTAACCTCGCAGATGAATTATGTATAAAACTCAACCGTACTTCGAAAAGTACTCAGCTAGCGCTTTAGGAAGATGGGCTGCAACATCCAGCTCTTCCATCAATGCATCGGAAAATTCATCTTCAATCTTATCAGAAAATACATCAAGTTCAAATGCAACAAATATATAGTCGATCCCGGCGGAATCCAACGGGCGGACCCGCCTTTCATACTCATAAGCCAAATCCTTGTCAACATAAAATGATCTGTTCATAAATGTGAGGGTCATAAGAAAATCCTTTCCATCACGGACAATTGGTATTTTTAATTTGATCACCGCCGGTACTGGCGTTTACCGCCCTCTGACATTCAGATAATTGATGAGCCCGGCTAATGCCTTTGTATAACCGACAAAAGATTTCCTTCGGATCTTTAAGCCTTTGCAGCTATGCATCGCCTCTTCCGGATCATTGTCCGGGGCAAATCTCCCATCAGGATCCATTAACTTTGTCGGCAAACAAAAACTAAAGCATTTGATACCCTTATTACCATATTCTTCAGATTCATCAGTTTCCGCAACTGTATCTGAAACATATTCCTTCGGAAGCATTTGCACCACCAGTTCATTCTTTTTTTGTTTCTCCTCAGCCGGTACAAAGAAGTATTTTTCATCCTGCTTTACCATCCAATCAATGACTTTCCTTAGCAAGGCATCATCACAATAGGCATTTTCAATAGAAAATGCAGCTTTAGCTTTATAACCTTCCTCGGTTACATCCAATACAATGCAGCTTGCATTAATACCAAGTTCCCAGACAAAGTTCACCACGGCGGCTGCTCCACGAGCGTTCACTTCCTCGTCACCTGTAAAAACAACCAGAGTGTTTTTCGGCAGTTCTTCGTGCAGCATAAGCTCAACGATCGCAGCATTTGTTGCGGAGTTATCATATGTTCCAATGACCTTCTTTTTCCCGGTTGTGTCACTGAAACACTTTTTTGTCCCTTTCCTAAAGTCCACATGGGAAGAGATGATGAGTGTATCATCATTAAGATCATTAAAAGGAATCTGTGAAAAAGCGTAAAACAGGCCTGCTTTCTTCATAAAGGTGAAGGAACTGTTCATTAACAACTCCTCAATCCTGTCAAGTCTCTTCGTTTTAGTGAAACACTTGCCATTATCTTTGTTTTTTACTGTAAGATGATCCAGGTTGTTAAAAAGACTTGCGTTATCGATCATGGCTTTCCTCCTTTGCAATCAATGGACTGATTATAACAGTGAGCCGGAGAAATTTTTCGGGCAAACTTTCATGAATTTTGCATTCTTTATACTATAAAGTCAGCCTTACACCTCGCGCTCTGTTAGAGGTTTGCGCGAGCGTCCTCGCCGTTTTTGTTCCTTACGCTTTGAGCGATAGTCAGGTCGGCAACCATCAGGAATGGATACATCAAAAGCTTCGCATATATCAACCTGGTCACCAACAAAAGGAGTTATTACCTTTGCCTTGTTTGTATGTTCTATACACCGGATGGGTCGCATCTCATCAAGAATGTCGAGGGAAGACTCAAAGAGCTTATTGAGCTTAGTTGTCTTCCATATATGCCGGATATGCGATGTCAGGATAAGCGAGATAAACAGGATGAACAGCCTTCCAGTTTTTCCTTCTTCTGAGCTGTTCTGCTGCTTATCGAAATGCAGCTGACTCTTCATCTGTTGGAAATACTTTTCTTGTTCATCACGAAGTCGGTAATGCTTATAAGTTTCTATGGCATCCATGGTCAGCCCCATAGTGGTGATAGCAAAAAATCCGGATGTCATCCGCACTTTTGATACCTTCTTGTCATCAAGAGCGTATGACTTGATCAATCGCGTTGTCTGATCGTACTGAACCTTGAAATAACGCAGTTTACGTTTGAGTGTGGCATCATCTTCACAGGGAATTTGCTCATTTATACGGTTTGTAATCTCTTCTTCCTGCAACTTAATCTCGGAATCAAGAAATACCAGTTCTGAGCTTCTGCGAACAGGATCGAGATAAAGGTTGACTTTGAGTTGTCCTGTTTTGATACATTTGCCTTTGCTCTTTACATCGTAAGTGTAGTCAATCTGCTTATAGTAAACCTGAAGGACAGGATCAACTTCCATATCATCGGGACGGGTGTTAAATTCCCCAAAGGATCTGATCTGCTCAAGTACGAAGCCGCTTCCGACTTCTGAGCAGGCGATGAACGGCATCCCCTTGATGATGTATGTCTCAAGATTGCGAAGAGACTCATAACCTCGATCTGTGACAAAGATAACATCTTTAAATCCGGCATGATCCATGTCGGCAAGTATAACCGGAAGGCTTCTCGAATCAGGCATGTTTCCGGGGAATGTCCTGTAGTACACCGGCATATGGCTTGTAAGTGTATACGCCACTACTTCCTTGGTCTGCGGAAGCGGAAGATGATCCTTGTTCTTGCCCCAGTGTATGTCTGCAAGATTATCTCCCCAAGCAGATCGCGATGTGGAATCAACAGCCAGTATCTCTTCCTCTTCAAGCCTTGCTGCGCGCAGTTCAAGCAACTCCTTACGATGTTGTTCAGTGATGTTCTGCGTAAGTCTCGTCACATAAGATGGTATCAGCTCGCAATCGGAGGGCGTTTTAACAATACGCTGCCATCTTGGTAAACGACGATAAGCGTAATCAGTGATGATGAGAAAATAAGCCAACGTAAGAATGTCATTTACAATCTCCCCATTACCGTCAAAGACTGCCATGAGATCTTTACGTATTCCGAGCTTGACGGCAAGCTGTTCGAGCAGCCAGACGTCACCGTAAAACCGGTTAACGTCGCTGCCGTTATAAGCAGGACGTCCGGGTTTGCGTCTCCCGGATAATTCCTCAATAGCAGAAATATCCCAATCATCGGGGAAGATAAGTTTGCTTCGTTCTTCTGGACTCGCAAGCATGTATGCTTTACCGGGGACAAAACGATTGCCATCCTCCAGTTTTCCCCAATGAATGTAGCGGTAATCCTTTTTACCGGTTGCTGGATTGATAGCCCCGGGCTGGGTTGCGGCATAGCAGTATCCGTTAGTTTTATGCGAAGAAACGTGGTATCCACTGTCCGCTTTTGGTGGCCTTCCCGTCCTTGCCATGAGACACCTCACTTTCTAGTATAATTATACTATATAATAGTAGAAATGTCAAATGATAAAGGGGCAAAACAGGTTGATTTTATGCGGTTTTCAAGGTTCGAATGAATTTATAGTATAAACAGTTGCAAAATTCATGCTATTCAATAGAACTTGAAAATCAGACATATGATGAGAAAGTAGAGATATTAAAAGATAGGTTCCACCTGTAAGAACGCGAAAACATCATGAAAGGCGATTGATATGACAGACACTAACAATACATTAAGATGCTATATGGATGAAACCTCTGCACCATATTCAGATCATGGATAGGATGTGAACTGCCACATTCTTGTTTTTCTTTTCCCCTATGATAGATATGATAAGTCCTTCAAAGTGACCGTCTATGAGAAATGAAGAGATATGATGATGTCTCTTACGGATATCATAACCCTTCCAAAGTATCAGACGTAAAAAAGCCGGATATGATATACTATGCATAAGTAAAGAAAGAGATCCTTATGTCAGATAAACATATCGTTGAGGAGAAAAACACCGATATGAAAAAGTCAGGAAAAGTAATCGCAGGCGTAGTAATTGCAGCCGGAGCATCCCTTGCCGTAGTGGGCGGGGTATATGCCTATAACAGGAGCCATGTTGCTTCAAATGAGTCTCCCAAGGCAATAACAAGCGCTATGACCAGCTCTTCATCTTCAAGGGCTTCTTCATCTTCCGATAAGGCTCTTGAAGAGGCAAGGCGGGCATCTTCCATATCAGCCGAAAATAGTACCTCCGCATCCCTCTTGTCATCCGGCGGATTATAAGCTCCCATTTCCGTCACATTGTTTGGACTTAAATGTGGGGGCAAATACAGTTCTGTTCAAGATTGCGGCTCCCTTTACGTCATAAACAGGGAACCTGAAAAAGA
>Ga0256407_10003562_pt1 | contig 27464 bp, 26 predicted proteins | sample RumenRJG_04DNA_FD_193489 | JGI IMG/M metagenome (GOLD analysis project Ga0256407, IMG submission 193489) | Bovine rumen microbial communities from Lethbridge, Alberta, Canada - RJG_04 | ecosystem: Host-associated > Mammals > Digestive system > Stomach > Rumen | place: Canada: Alberta... | reverse complement strand
TCGGGGATGCAGTCGAGCACCTCGAAATAGTTGTGTGTACTGCCCGGGCCGCCGTGAAGCAGCAACAAGGGAGCCTTCTCTGAAGGTTCGCCTACGATACGATAGTAGGTCTGGTAACCCATAAAGGGCATATAGCCCTCAGTGATGCGATTGTTCATATTAATATTCAACGTTTTAGTTATCTTCCGTTTTAGGATGCGAAAATACAGAAAAAACTCCAGGTCTGCAAGCTTTTAAGGGATTATTAACCTTGATTGTCTTTTTCTTGCAACACAACTTGTTCTGTAGCTGTTATTTTTCCTTTCGTCATTAATTGATGGCGAGCAGTTCAATGTCGAAGATGAGGGGATGCAAGGTTGTAAGAACTGAGAGAGCAGCGAGCGCAGAGCCGAACTTGTTCGGACTATGCCGAGTCGCGAACGAAGAAGACCGCCGGTCACCTGAGAGAGCAGCGAGCGCAGAGCCGAACTTGTTCGGACTATGCCGAGTCGCGAACGAAGAAGACCGCCGGTCACCTGAGAGAGCAGCGAGCGCAGGGCCGAACAAGTTCGGACTATGCCGAGTCGCGAACGAAGAAGACCATAAGCCAAAAAAGCGGGTGATGCTCTCGGGAACATTGTCGAACATGCAAAGCTCATTGGCAAGGTGCAGGGCAAAAGGATGGGGTATCTCCCGCAAAAGACACAAAAAAAGTATTTGTTTCTTGTAGTTTTTTTGACGAGTCCTTGCGTCTAATGAGTGAAACAATAATCAATAACCAATAAATACGTGACAATATGGAACCACAAGAATTGACTAACGAGAAAAACGAGCTTTTTGAGAGTCTCAAGAGTAAGTTTGCCAAACTGGCAAAACCAAAGTCTTTGCTCTATTGCCTTTTCGGTCTGATTCTAGGAATCAAGCTCCTATATGATACTTTTCATCATGCTGCAATTGTTGACCAGCTAATAATTTCTGTATTATTTTTCATCTATGTTCTTATTGGAGCTGTTTGGATAAATTGGTATCACAAAATTGCTAAAACAGACAACGCACAAGAGTTTCTTACAATTTATAATAAGAAAAAGATAATTGAGATTATTTCTATAATCTTTGGCTTACTTGTTCTTGTTGGCATATTAATACCAGTGATAAAGGATTTTCCTTTTGACCTTCCATTTCTAATTACACTGATTGCTATAGCTGTATTGATGCCTCCCGTACAAAAGAATGAAATCGAACGATTGCGTGAACTTGTCCAGAAAAAATAAGTGTCCAGTGCCTGTTCCAATCGGCGGACAATTTTCTCGCCCTCGTCGCTCGTCGTGAGGTCGAGGTCGAGAAAACCTGAGCAAATCGAACGCCATAGAGCTTGCTCTGATGGCTAAGGCGCCGCCAAGTTTATATAATCTGCGAGGAAAACATCAGCTCTTCTATCTGGGTATTCAATGTGACTGACAGATTCTTCATGCGCCCTTGGGCGCAGTTTAGAGTTGAGTGTTTTGCGAAAATCATATCACAAAGGTAGTTTTCCCATGTGAAATGCTAAAAGACAAGAGATTTGCACCAGCAAAGACTCTCTTTAAAATAATTATGTTATATTTGCAGTCACGATAATTACTGAATAAATTATGGATATAATGAAATCATTAAGAACTATGTCATCCAAACCGCTTTGCGGAATAATGATTCTTGCTGTGGTAGCAGTCATTGCTCTTTCATTTTCATGCAACAGTGCCGTAAACTCAAAAAACAGCAAAGTACAAAAAGATGCTGTGTCTCAAATTGGTTTTTATGAAACATACTCTTGGTATGAAGTTGCCGAAGCATTTATAAACCTGAATAATGAGGTCAAAAAGCAAAACCTCAAGCCTGATGAATTTACGCTTGAACAGTTACTAAATACAAGAACTCATACGGAGGACTGGAGCAGACCGGAATATAACAACCCAACACCTGTAATCGGTCATACTCTTGTTGAAGATACAGCAAGAGTAAACAGCATAATAGCTCAGTATGGAGCTAATTTCCTGCCTCAAGACTTGAAACTTGCGTGGTCTATCAAGCCCTACAAGCCCTTCCGTGATTTCCAAGGGCCCGAGTGCTATGAGCTTATTGCGCTCAAAGTTCTTGATGGCAAGCCTTATATGACAGGAGAATCGATAATCAGTGCGAAGAAAGAGTCCACGCCTGATGGTCAGTATTGTATATCATTCAGATTTGACGATAAAGGTACACAGCAGTTTTCCCGATTAACAGCACAAAACATCAATCGCTACTTAGCAACTGTTATAAAAGGGAAGGTGTATTCTTATCCGATGGTGATGTGTCAAGTTGAGAATGGAAATGTTCAAGTTGTGGGTGATTTCACTGCTGAAGAAATTGACGACCTTGTAGGTTTCATATATGGGAAGTAACAATTAATCACTGTATCGATTGTGGAAATAAAGCCGGGCGTTCTCCAAAAGAGGGGAACGCTCGGTGCTGTGTCTATGAGGATGTCTTGAACCTTGTGCTCGATGTACTCGCTCAACTACCAAGGCAGAGGCACATTCGCCGATGTTTATTTTCGTCAAAAGACAAAGATTTTGTATCTTTGCAGAAATTAATAAAGTTAATAATCATGGGATTTTTCTCTCAACTGATTTGACGCCCCATGATGAGCGGTGTGTCAGAGAAAAGTCCTTTTCAAAAAACCTATATCTATGAATATGCCGATGAGAATGAATGCTAAAGTGCTGGTGATGGTAATCGCTTTTGTCGCCATGGGGCTGGCAACAGCCAGTGCACAGATTACACAGGAGCAGTTGCGAACCGGAAGTGACGAACAGCTGCTGAGGGAATGGACAAAGGTGATTTCCGGTGATGAGTTTGGCGGAAGAAAGCCCATGACACCCTATGAGGACAAAACGGTGGAATATCTTGCCAATCAGTTGGAGGTAATGGGTTTGGAGCCTGCCTTCAACGGCAGTTGGTTCCAGCCATTTGAGATGATTGCAGTCACAGCCAAACCCGTGGGTGGCAGACTCTCGGTGAGCGGTAAGAAGAAATCGATGCTCTGCTATCCCGACGATTTGATCATCTGGACGACACGAGCCACCAAGAAAATCGACCTGAAGAAGGCGGAGTATGTGTTCTGCGGTTTTGGCATTAACGCGCCCGAATATGGTTGGAACGACTACGAGGGCATCGATGTGAAAGGCAAGATAGTGGTGGTCATGGTCAACGACCCCGGTTTTTATGACAGCCAACTCTTCAGAGGACGCAATATGACCTACTATGGTCGTTGGTTATACAAGTTTGAAGAGGCACAGCGTCAGGGTGCTGCCGGATGTCTGGTGCTCCACCATACCGAAGCCGCCAGTTACGGGTGGCACGTCTGTGTGAATGGCCACCTGAGTGACAATCTCGCCATCTATGATCCAGATACGCGCAATGCCAACGAGTTGGCCGTCAGGGGATGGCTGCATGAGGACGGTTGCAAGAAACTGTTTCTTGCTGCCGGCATGGACATGGACAAGGCGCTGGCCGCTGCGAAAAAGCCGGGCTTCAAGAGCTTTCCCCTGAATGTGCGAGGCGATGTGAAGATGAATGTGACTTACGACATCCAGAAGACGCGCAATGTGGGCGGCATCCTTTGTGGGACCGGCCAGGGAGGTGAGGCCGTCGTGTTCTGTGCCCACTGGGATCACCTGGGCATCGGGAAAGCCGATGAGCGCGGCGACACGATCTATAACGGCGCTGCCGACAATGCATCTGGCGTGGCTGGAGCGTTGCTCGTCGCCAAGAAGTTCAAAGAGATGCCCCGTCCGCATCGAGACCTGCTGTTCATTTTCCCCTCGTCGGAGGAGAGCGGACTGTTCGGCTCGGCATATTACTGCGATCACCCTGCCGTACCGATGGCGAAGACTGTGGCCTGCCTTAATTTTGAGAGCATAGGTCCTGCCGAACTCACACGCGATGTCGTGATTTTGGGTGGCGGTGAAAGCGACTTAGACAATTATTATGTGGCTGCCGCTGCCGCTCAGGGCAGGTACATCTATTTCGACGACGACAACTCCGACGGCTGGTTTTACCGTTCCGACCACTATAATTTCGTGAAAAAGGGAGTCCGTGCCGTGGTGTTGGAGAACGGCCGTTATCCAGTGGATGTGAGCAAGCCCAATAAATATCCCATGCCCGTGTGGTATCACAAGCCCTGTGACGAGTATCGTGAGGATTGGGACCTGAGTGGCACCTTGTCCAACGTGAACCTGATCTTCAGCGTAGGCCTGTCCTTGTCCAACAATTCCCGATAAGGCGTTTCGTGCTCTGATTGAAGGCATTATCTGTATCTTTGACTTTAATTGGCTTCGATGTATCTCATCTCTTGTTCCCGCCATTATTGCATAGTGCTACCGGCCGGGAGTAAAGAGGACGGGGCACCGATCTGTTAAAGTCATGTTAAAATCGTCATTTTCTCTTGACTCGTCCCTAAGGGCACACATTAACTTTGCTTTCACTTAGCAATTGCTTCATAACATCGCGCGATATGGGTAAGAAAACAAGGTTAAAAATCGGAGAGTTCTCCCAGTTGATGCAAGTCACAGTAAAAACTTTGCGTCATTATGAGCAGAAGGGTCTGCTGTTGCCTGACGAGGTGGACGAGTGGACAGGCTACCGCTACTACAGCATCAACCAAATGCAGAAGTTGCAAGCCATCCGCGACCTGCAGCGCCTTGGATTCTCGTTGGATGAGATCAAGGACTTGTTCGAGGACAACTCGCATATCCCAAGTATCCGGCAACTGACCGAGAAAATCAAGGAAACGGAAGCGCAGCTGGAGCAACTGATCACCCGCCGCAACCGATTGCTCGACTGGAGGAACACTCGCAAAGAGATGAAGACAATGGAAAAATTCAGCATTCAGTCACTGCCCGAAATCATCGTGGCAAGTCATCGTGAAGTCCTTCCCGACTACGCCGCCATCGGCTCCATGTGTGTAGAGATAATCGCTCCCGAGATGCAGCGTCTCGGCTGCAAGTGCCCACCGCCGGGCTACTGCTTTACTGTTGAACATGACAGAGAGTACAAGCCGACGGAGGTGGACATTGAGTATTGCGAACAGGTAGAGGAGATGGGAGAGGACAGTGCCATCATCCAGTTCAAGCGTCTGCCCGCTGTGCCCAAGGCGCTCTGCATGAAGCACGTCGGCCCGTATGAAAGATTCTACGAATCGTACATAGAAGCTTTCCGTTACATAGAGGAGCATGGCTACAAGCCTGTTGGTCAGTTCCGCACCTGCTACGTTGATGGAGTCTGGAACCAGGAGGACCCCGAGAAATGGCTTTCAATCATTCAGATACCGATAGAATAGCCGTTTATCCTAACCGCCCCCCCCAAAAAAACGATGGGGTGTCTTGGAAACCGGAGGCTATTGATTTTTCAATGGTCTCCGTTTTACATTATATCCCCTACCCCGCTTAAACCCCATCATATAGCAATCAGGGCTCAGGGCCTTCTTTGAAGTGCCGAGGTGGACGGTCCCATGACCTGCAGGCCTTAACTATCGGCCCTCACATCAGTTGGAATCGGTCAACAATCAGTTATTCGTTGAATCGTTTTCCATCCCATTTCAAGGTCATCCGCTTGGTGGTGCCGTCGTCGTTCCATAGAGTGCAAATGATGTCCTTGCCCTTGCGTGGCAGTTCATAGATGCATCTGTAATCAACTTCGAACCCGGGAGCATCACAAGCCACCATGCGTTTTGTGGCATTGTTGTAACGGAAGAAATCAATGCCACTCGTTTCAGTCATACATGGCTTGCCTTCAAAAGAGCTTGCCATATCGTTGAAAATAATGAGTTTGTGTTTCCCGTCCGACTCGTTCCAGTAGCATACTTCCAGCCTGAAGATAACATCTCCGTATTCTTCGCCCACACGTTCAAACATGATGTATCCGTTCTTTGAGTCGATGGTTAACGTCTCGCCTGCCTCTTGTGGAAGGCCTTCGCGATAACGTTTCATGGCATTCTCCAATGCCCTCCATGGACGGTCGCCACTTTCGTCCTCATCTTCATAGTTCAATGAAGGAAATGCAGCCCACGCAAAATCTGTGACGGTGGGCGTGGAACCTTTAAAGCTCACTTTGATGCCATCCTGTGCCATCAACGACAGCGTGAGGCAAGAAAGGATGATTGCCGATACTATTCTTTTCATAATTTTAATACTATTGATTATCGAATGCCTTAATTCGTATTAATATTATATTTTTCTGTATTCGCAGCAAAGATAGCGAATTATTGCAACAAAAACTTGTTTTGCCTCTATTATTTTGTCTTTAGACATCGTTTCTTTTTTAGTAATAATACACCTGTAATGGCTAAAAACAGACTTGCAATAATCACTTTCATATCGGGGAGGATGATAACTGGCGTACTCGTCATCTGCATGTCGCCAAGTTGCAGCCAGCAATAAATTGCAAGAAGTGTAGCCGTGAGGTTGCTTCCTGCATGGAGTGCCACGCTATACCAGATGTTCCGCGACCAAATGAATACCAACCCGTAGAAAAGGGCACTGATGAAAGCCCCCGGGAAGTTACGCACATGGAGCACTCCAAACAATATGGCCATCACTACACACACGGCGATCTGAGCACCACGGCGGCGGAAGGGAGAAATAGCCATTTGCCTGAAGCACAACTCTTCGAGCAAAGGCGCAAGCAGCACGGCATGGACGCTTGACAACAGGTCTTCGCGCAGTTCTGCGGTCGTGTAGGTCAGCGGCTTCATCTGTACAGTGTGAGCCAACGACGTGATGCCATAAACGATATACTCTTCGGCTACAAGCCACAGAGGCGCTATCAGCAACAAGCCCACAAAGACGGAGACCTTAGGCATCTTCAGCGGAAACAATCCAGCAGCTGGGAACAATTTCGGTTCGACACGATGCACGAGCAGCAGCGTCAGAGCGATGCCTGCCAATGTGACCAGCCAGGTCAGCACTTCGCCGACGAAGGTCTGCCCACCAGCAACAGGCAGCGCGGTCACATAAATGATGGCAAAACCGTAAGTAGCCGAAAGTACCGGCATCAGTGACTTGAGAAGACTGGCAGCTTTGTTCATGACTCAAATTGATTTTTGACCGATTTATCTTACTTTCATTGCCTCAGAGGCAACCACTTTCATCATCCTTATCGTTCACTTTGCCAATGCATAGCCCAGAGCAACTGCAAATATGCCAAGAACCACACTGCCCAGAGCGTACAGTATAAACGTGGAATAATTGCCAGCCTGCAACAGACACAGACTTTCCTTTGAAAAGGTGGAAAATGTGGTGAATCCACCACAGAACCCCACAATTAACAGCAGGTTCAGCTGTGACGAGGCATTAACGCGATTAAAGGCCGCCCACAGCAAACCGATGAGCAGGCAACCGACAATATTAGCGGTCATCGTTGCCCAAGGGAATGCTGAACCCAGGCCCTTCATGGCCAACGATATCAGGTATCGGGCGATGCCTCCAAAAAAGCTACCCACCCCCACAAGAAGCATGTCCTTAAAGATGTTCATACATCAAATCACGGTTGATATCACTCTAGAGTGCAAAGATAGCGATTTCTCGCGAAACACCCGCATGGTTTTGAATTTACTTCGCTGCAATCCAGCAACCCACCGCCATGATGGCCGTGGAATTCTTTTTCTTGGACATATTCATCGACAAAACCTAAGTGTAATCAAAATTCGAGAGGGATGGCGAGTTTGAAGATGATGTTGCGGCCCATGTTCAAGACGCCCTGGCGACCGGTGACGGGATTGACGTCGGCATACTTGAGGCGGCTCAGGTGATTCTGGTAGGCCTCGTTGGTGAGGTTTGTCCCCATGATGCTCAAGCAGGCCACACGGCGTCCCTTACACATGATGTCGGTGCCGATGGCGGCATTGAGCAATGTGTAGGCCTGAGTGGCGGTCTCGGTGTCATCGGCGCGGTAATAATGGTTCTGCTTGAAGTTGTGGTCCACACCCAGCGAAACAAAGACGTTGTTCAGCACGCGTCCGTCATGCAGGATTTCCCACTTGATGTCGGACTGCCATCGCGGAGCAGGGGTAAACGGCAGATACTTGGACTCCTCGGGCTGGTGCAACTGCACGGCATTGACCAGCGAGAAACTGGTACCCAAGTGCAGGAAGTGCCAGGGGTGGATGTCAACGGCAAACTCACCACCCATCAAATGGGCATCGCCGCTGTCGTGACGATAGGTCATGAACTCATCGTCGATGACCTCGCCCGTGCGGTGGATGAAGATGTAGTTGTCAATGCGGTTGCTGAACAGCGACAACTGGGCGTCCATCCACGAAGTGGTGAGTTCCGCGCCAAGGTCGAACTGCAGGCTGAACTCGGGCTTGAGGTCACGGTTGCCCACCTCGTAGCGCAGTGAGCCCTCATGAACGCCGTTGCTGGCCAACTCGCTGATGTTGGGGGCGCGGAATCCACGGGCAGCATTAGCCCTCAGGTCCAGATGCTCGGTGGCATGCCAAACGGCACCCACGCTGGCGGTGAAGCCGCCGAAGTTGCGCTTGAAGGCCATGAAGCGCAGGTCACCGTCATCCATCAACTCACGGCTGTCGAGATGGCGGTTGTCAAAGCGCAAGCCTCCGTTCAAGGCCCAACTGCCGACGTTGGCCGTCGTTGTGATGAAGGTACCGAAGTCCAGCAGGCTATAGTCGGGAATCAGGAACTCATCGCCCTCGTTGAGCGAGCGTTGCCACATGCCGCTCACGCCGCTGGTGATGCGCCAATCGCCCAAACGCTTGGTCACGTAGTGGATGTTGTAGTTGACCGTGTGCAGCTTGAGGTAAAGGCCATACTGGTCGGGCTCCTCAAACTCCTGGCGGCGGTTCTGCTGGTAAGCGAGCACGGCATTCAAGCGGCCGTCAGCAAGATAGAACGAGTTATCAAGCACGGCCTTATAATGATACACCTGCTGATAAGGCAGGCCATGGTGATAGGTCTTGGTATCGGCATAAGGTTGCTCCAACTCGCCCGTCAACGGGTCACGCTCGCCCTCGGCGATGCTGGGCGTGAGGTGGAAATAGGAGCCCGTCAGGCGCGTGTGGCCCCAAGCCTTGTTGACGCCCAGCATACCCGACAGTGCTCGCTCGCGGAACTGCGTGTTGGGCACGTAACCGTCGATAGAGGTCTTGTAGGCATGGGCGAACTTGTCGCCATAGCGGATATTCCAGGACAGGCCCTGCTTGTTGCCGCCATAGTTGAACGAGTAGTTCACGAGGCCGCTGTTGGTATGGTACTCGCTGTTCACGTTCAGGCGCATCTTGCCCATCGGTACCAAGGGGTCGGTGTTGAATTTGAGGACTCCCGCCAGGGCATCCGAACCGTAAAGCAGGCTCGCGGGGCCCTTGAGCACCTCGACTGAGCTCACGGCATTGCCGTCAATCTCCACGCCGTGTTCATCGCCCCATTGCTGCCCCTCCTGGCGCACGCCGTCGGCAACGACGACCACGCGGTTATATCCCAATCCGCGGATAACGGGTTTGGAAATGCCGCTACCGGTGCTCACCTGCGACACGCCAGGCAATTTTGCCACCGCATCGACAATGTTGGTGGCCGGGATCATGCGTAACCTGTTGCGGTCAATGACACCTACAGGCATCGACATGTCCTGCATCTTCACGGCACCTGTCGGGCCTGTAACTACCACTTGTTTGAGTTCTATGTGGCGAAAGAACACGTCGGTCGAGTCAAGCACGGCCGTTTCTTGAGCCGCCATCGTGCACGCGCACGCCAGCAGCAGAATCGATAAGTATGATTTCATTCTGTGATTCTTTTTAATGAAAATGTAAGTGAGAAACTGCGCAATAGCCAACAAGCCGGATAATCCGGACATGGCGGACTATCTGGCTGGCGCTGAGTGATCACAGAATGCACGGAGGGGCCCGCAGTGACGGGGTGGCCACCATTGCAGTAACAAGTTCGGCAGCCTGAGGAAACTCTATTTTGCAGAAGGCCTGCTTGATAACCGAGCAGACCGACTTTTGCGGGTTTTCCACTTGGGTGGTCAGGAATCGGCAAGACAGGCACTCGCCATGATGATGGTGGCTGGCCATGATGTGTCCAGAGTGGTGCACAGCCGTTTGGCATTCGTGACAGTCCAACACCTGGGAATATTCCTGCAGTGTGTGCACGTGGAGCGAAGCGAGCAGCACCATCGGCACATAGACCGACAGCATCATCCAGGCAAACAACCGTTGCCTGCGGGATATGCCGTTATGTAAAAGCTCACTTCTCATGCGCCGCAAAGGTACACACTATTTTCAAAATCAAAACACGTTTGCCCCTTTTTTATTCTTGACCACAAGGCATTGAAGATTCGGGAATACCGCACTCCGTTGCCTCCGGCCAAGGTAGGCGGTGCCTCAACAAAATCAAATAAATTTGGCATTGTACTCGGTTTGCACTACCGTTCGCTTCGCGCAAGGTAGGCGGCGCCTCAACAAAATCAAAATTTATTTTGCTTTTGTACTCGACTTGCACTACCTTTGCGGTCAAAGAAGCTATTAATCTTGCGCTAAGGCCATGTGCCGCGCGCAAAAACTTGTGCAAACCGAATGCCATAAAATAAATTTTTATGGCTAAGGTGCAGCCAAGTTTATTTAAACCATTTCACAACATAATATGAACAGATTCACAACACTTGCCCTGGCAATAGGCCTCGCCTTTGCCGGCTCAGCACAAGACCGTTCACAGGGTGGTATCAGCCCCGACATGATGCGCCAAATCGTCGCCACCTCGGCAGCCAACCAAAACAAGGCCATTAGCAATGCCATGGCGACCAATTCCATCGACGATCTTGCCCGGAACTACCGCAACAACAAGATTACTGACAGTTACTTCAGCATCGAGACGCCCAAACAGTCGATTCACAACCAGCGGCAGAGCGGGCGGTGCTGGATGTACTCCAGCTTCAACGTGCTGCGTGCCAACTTCGCGCGCCAGCATGGCGACTCCATTGCCGTGGAATTCTCTCACGACTACCTCTTCTTCTACGACCAGCTCGAGAAGGCCAACCTCATGCTGCAAGGCGTGATCGATTGCGCTGACAAGCCCATTGACGACACGCGTGTGCAATTCTTCTTCCACCATCCCATGAACGATGGCGGCACCTTCTGCGGCGCAGCCGACCTTGCCGAGAAATACGGCCTCGTGCCTGTTGAGGCTCAGCCCGAGACCTATTCGGCTGAACGCACCTCACGCATGAGCCAGCTCGTCGCATCCAAGCTGCGTGAATTCGGATTGGAGCTGCGTCAGATGGTCGCTGACAAAAAGAGCAAAAAGGCCATCAACCAGCGCAAGACCGAGATGCTGGGCACCATCTATTCGATGCTTTCGCTCACGCTGGGCGAGCCCATCAAGTCGTTCACCTATGCCTTCCGCGACAAGAACGGCAAGGCCGTAGGCCCCGCACGCACCTACACCCCGCTGGAATTCTACCGCGAGACGGTGGGCGGTCCCATCAACGGCACGTTCATCATGGCGATGAACGACCCCCGCAGGGAATACTACAAGACCTACGAGGTGGAATATGACCGCCACACCTACGACGGCCACAACTGGCGCTACGTCAACCTGCCCATGGAGGACATCGCAGCCATGGCCATCGCTTCGTTGAAGGATTCCACCAAGCTCTACGCCAGTTTCGACGTGGGCAAGCAGCTCAACCGCGACAACGGCTATCTCGCACTCGACAACTTTGACTATGGCACCCTGTTCGGCACCACATTCCCCATGAACAAGGCCCAGCGCATTGCCACCTTTGACAGCGGGTCAACGCACGCCATGACGCTCTGTGCCGTCGATCTTGACGAGAACGGCAACCCCATCAAGTGGAAGGTGGAGAACTCTTGGGGCGGCGACAGCGGACACAAGGGATACATCATCATGACCAACGAGTGGTTCAACGAGTACTCCTTCCGCCTGGTCGTTGACAAGAAATATGTGCCTGGGCACATCCTCAAGGCCGCCGAAACCAAGCCCGTGATGGTCATGCCCGAAGACCCCCTCTTCGGCACCGACGACTGACCAGGGCATCGGCACGCGCTTGCCCCACGCTAAGACGCTAATTTCATTTTTAGGCATCCGCACTGTAGGGTCTCGCCAAAGCGAGGCCCTACATTCTTCTTCCTAATCTCTTGCTGGGCATTTGCCCAATGCTCACTGAAGCGCTGGCATAGAGCACCGATGCACCCAGGCAGCCCACAAATGACAAAAGACAGCCGCCTAAGAAAAAGAATCAAAGGGGTAATTTTTGACGTTTTTTCACGTTTTAAGGGTAACTATTTTCCTAGTGAGTGCATTTAAGAGTAATTGATAAAACCAAACAGTAAGATGATGAAAAAAGTATTCATTTTGATTGCAGCAGCAATCGTGTGCCTGAGCGCAAGCGCTCAAGTACAATTCGGTTTCAAGGTGGGTGTTGTCGCTACCAACTTTTGGGGTAAGACAGATTATCCATCTCAATATGAGGCAAGATACCCCATGATTGTAAACCATAATCTGCGACTGAACTACCAAGCCGGTCTGGTGATGGAGTACAAGTTTTCTCCGCAGTTTGCTATCGCTCCCGAGGTCGTGTTTGCCGCCCAAGGTGGCAAGATCACAAATGGCAATCCAGCGTTAGAAATAAACCAACGCACAATCAAGTTCACCACCAACTACATCAACGTGCCCGTGATGTTGAAGTATTATTTTTCCCCCGCTTTCAGCATCGACCTGGGACCTCAAGTGGGCTTCAATGTATATAGCAAGACACAACATCGTGATTCCAAGAATTACACCAAGGGGGTTGACTTGGGCGTCGGCTTGGGCGCCACCTACAACTTGACAGAGCACGTTTTCATCCAGACGCGCTACACTATGGGCATGACCAAGGTCTTTAAGGGTGAACATATCAATGCCAAAAACAGCAATATCCAACTCGCCATCGGCATGAAGTACTGATCGCTATTTCTGCACTCCACAATAAGACTCCATCATCTTTTCTTTTCAAGATGATGGAGTCTTATTGGTAGTACGTCGGGCAGCAATTCCGGTGTTTTCTTGAGAATGCTGCTGTTGGATGATTTGGGAGATTTCGTTGCAGGCTTTTTGGCCTCAAAGGTTCAATGTTATATACAAATTAATGAATATAATTCACAAAAACCACCAAGATTAATTTGAATTGTATTCAAAAACAACCGATTACAAGCACGCTCCCCCACCATGTTGATTTTATCGCAGGGTCCAGCCCTTGTTGTTGAGATAATTCCTGCAAGAAGTGCAGAAGGATTGCGTCTGGGCAAATTTGTATCCATGCTCGGCATCCACCATCATGCATCGCTCGTCTTTGCAATGAGGCAGTCCGAAAGCATGTCCCAACTCATGCAGCATCAGTTCCTGCAGGTCATCGTCGGTGAGCGGCTTGAGTGTCCTGGGTCTCAATGATGAGATGACCGAGACACTATCGCCCATATAGCTGATGCCAAAGATGCCGAAGGTGGGCGAAATCTCATTCTTTTGATAAATGACCTTGTTGGTCAGGCCGAGTGCATAACCACCATGGCGCAACCTCCTCAGGTCATCAAGCAGGCCAGTGCCCCTGTATCTGTCACGGGGCTTGTAGTAGCATTCCTCGGGTAGCTCAATGGCTCTGTCTGCTAAGGATACCGATGGATAGACCTTCTCCAGCTCCGCTTTTAATTGTTTTGCTTTGGCCACAGGAAATGTTCCATAACGATAGATGTAGATAGGCTGCAAGTGCGGCTCAACTTGATATGTCGGCTGGGCTGGGCTTGACTCCTTCGTCTTTTTCTGAGCCTGATTCTCATTACCACAAGCGATTAAAACTACCCACAAAGCAAGGGCAAGTATAACCGAGAAATTCTTCATGATTGAAGCCATATTTTAAAAAATTGAAAAAAGAAGTGGCTAATCAGGGATTTTTTCTTGCACCAGTTCGATGGCTTGCTTGCCGGACAGGTGGTCGATGTCGAGGCGCAGGAGCAGGACGTGGTCCAGCGATTTGTCAATCTCGTGCTGCAGGCCGCGCTCGTCACCAGGCGAGTATCGGCGGCCCAACAGGCGCAAGGCCTGCACCTTATCGTTGGCATCCTCAAGGATGTGAATGCGGCCAAAGGCAATTACGCTCCTGAAGTAGGTCGTGAACTCGGCTGGCTTGATTTCGTCCTGTTCGATGACGCAAAACGAGCAACGGCTGTCCCGCCTGATGGCTTCAACCTTGTGCCCCTCCACTGCCGAATGGAAGATAATAACCCCATCAGCATAGACGTAGCTTAGCGGTACAGCATAGGGATAACCGCCGTCACCTGTCAGCGCAAGCACCCCTGATGTGCATCGACCGAGAATCTGCTCACACTCTTCGATAGATAGCTGCTGCCGATTGCGGCGCATAGGTCTGAATTCCATCATACAAAATGAGTGTTAGAAGTTATTTCTTTCGTTTCTCAAAGACGAACAAGCCGTCACTGGGGTCGAACTGCTCGGGCATATTCGGGGCGCGATGATAGGCGTTGAAAAACTCGATGGCATGGAAGCCACAGCAGTTGATGTAGAAGTGGATATTGCGGCGGTCAAAATAGGGGGTGCAGGTCTCCCACACCTCAACCTCGGGGTGCATCGCCTCGATAGCCCTCCAAATGGCTTGGCCGATGCCCCTGCTCTGCACGCCAACCTTCACATAGAGAAACGCCAGCTCGCCGCTTTTCTTCCCGTCATTGATGGCAATGATGGCACCGCCCACACGCTGACCGTCGGCACCGATAGCCTCATAGGCCTCGGCACCCTCGGCCCGCAATGACTGGTAAAAGTCCTTATCGGGCAACACCTGCCACTGGTTCTCGCCGTCTTCTCTAATATGCCCATGAAAGCCGTGCTCAAACGCCTCCTGCATTTCCTCCTTGAAGGCAATGACACGTTCCTCAGTGAGCATGATAAGTCTTATTCCTGTTTCCATTGTATTATTTTTTAAGCCCATTTAAATATTGCCAAAATTGTGATTTATCCAATTTTCTGAATGATCATCTCGTTGGAACCACTTTCAAGCGAATTGTACTCATCATAATGGATGTGACTCCCGACATCTGAATCAGCTAACGCCATCAACTGTTTAGCCAAAGAGTGCAAGCCCTCTTTGTTGGCTGAAACCGCTACCGTGTCTTGATCAACATTCACTTTAATCGTGAATCCGTCTTCCCATTCAATCATCATAATCACCTAACATTTTCTCAAAGGGCAAAGATAACCATTTCCTACGAAACACACACCCTGGACGGGTTGCAAATCGTGACGTGAGGTGGTGTTTTTAATATATTTCCCTACTGTTTTTTGATATTTTCAAAAAAATAGTATAGATTTGCATGGTCAACACGTATAACCAACATTTCTAACACCTAATCATTATGAAAATGAAACTACCATCGAGAATTTGCTTGTTGCTGATGGGCTTAATGGCAACCCTCCAAGCTGTTCAAGCCAATCCCATCTCACGCCAGCAAGCGCTACAAAACGCTCATGAGTTTCTCCTGAAAAAGGGAGTCAATGTGAAGAATGCCACAATGAGGCAAGTCCCTGCGTTTAAAGGGGGCGACACCTCGGAAAAAGCCCCTTACTATGTGTTCAACATCGGTGACGGCAATGGTTTTGTGATTGCCTCGGGCGACGACTGCGCCTATGAAATCCTCGGCTATGCCGACAAGGGTCATTTCGATGCCAACAACTTGCCCGACGGGTTGCAGTATATGCTTGACTTTTATGCCGAGCAGATAGAGAGCGGCTCCAAGAGTCCCAAAGTGTCTGAGCCAAAGTCAACCCCCTCCTACCCCGCTGTGGAACCGCTGCTCACAACGAAATGGGGCCAAGATGAACCATACAAAGACAATTGTCCCATAGATGCTGCAACTGGTAAACGGTGTGTCACTGGATGTGTTGCCACGGCCATGGCCCAGGTGATGTACTACCACCGTAACCACTCCACCAGGGAAGTCATGAGATATATTCCGTCTTACACTACTACTGCAAGAGGCATTGATGTGGAAGGCATACCTAAAGGTTCTCCCATTGATTGGGACAATATGCTTGATACCTATGACAGCAATGCCACCGAAGTGCAACGGCAAGCCGTCGCCAACCTGATGCTCTATTGCGGCGTATCGGTTGAAATGAATTACGGTCCTTATTCTTCGGGGTCCAATGAACACAATGTGAGCAGTGCCCTAAGGAGATATTTCGATTATGACAATGCCATTTTCAGAGAACGAAGCAGGTACACCAGCACCGAATGGGAGACGATGGTCTATGATGATCTTGGGAAAGGGAACCCCATTCTTTATTGCGGCGGAATCCATGCCTTTGTCGTTGACGGACACGACGGGAATGGATTTGTTCACATCAATTGGGGTTGGGACGGTTCCTACGACAGTTTTTACCGGCTCACACCCACCTATCCCGGCGAGCAGACCATGCACGGATTTTCATCCAATCAAGAAGCCTTTTTCAGTACCATTCCCAACGGGTACTTCCCCCGCCTGACCACTACGGAATTGTCCCTGACGAGCAGTGACCTCGTTGAGAACCTATCATCCCTCTCGTCCATTCCCGTCACGATGGCGATGACGGTTACCAACCTCACTGATGAAACACAGACATTTGAACAGGCAGTCGGGCTTTGCACATTCGGGTCGTTGGATAATGTCGTTTCCCCAATCAGCACCATCAACGGGATGGCACCAGGAGCAACCCAAGAACTAAGCGTGTCGCTCGAACTGGAAAACACGTTGATGCCAGGAGTTTACACCCTTGTGCCGATAAGCAGAGCCTTGGGTTCCGATAAATGGCGACAGAATATCAATAATGACCAATTTATCACCATGTCGATTTACGGTGACAATGCCCATTTGACATTGGGAGAGCCCGAGGAAGAGAGTGATATCATCACATTTGCCTGTGATGAAGTGGGAAGAACATGCATTGCACTCTGGGACTGGAACGGTGATGGAGCCTTAAGTAAAGATGAGGCAACAATGGTGGAAAGTCTGTACGAAATTTTCCAGAACAATACTAAAATTACATCCTTTGATGAACTGCAATATTTCACGGGATTGACAACGATAGAAACTTATGAGTTCGAGAATTGCACTAACCTTTCATCCATTATTCTTCCCCCTAACCTTCAATCCATAGGAATACGTGCATTTTCCGGTTGCAGCAAACTTCAACAGATTACCATACCCCGAAGCGTGACATCAATCGGAAACTTCGCGTTTGCTGGTATCTCGGAGCAGAGATATCTCAGAGTGGAAAACGGTAACCCATGTTACTATTCCGACGAGAATAATACTGCCATTATAGAAACTGCGACCAGGACATTGGTTCTTGGAAGCACCAACACCATCATACCCAACGATGTAGTGGCCATTGGCCTAGGTGCTTTTAGTTCTTGTACCGGATTGGAGTCCATTCAGATTCCCGAATCTGTGACCAGCATCGGGAATAGTGCATTCAGCAATTGTTCCAATTTGACTACAATCAACATTCCAGAGAGTGTTACAACTATCGGCTCGTCGGCCTTCTCGAGTTGTAGCGCTTTAACTGAAATCACGATTCCATCAAGTGTGACAAGCATAGGGGATTATGCCTTCAATCAATGTTCCGGTTTGACATCGGTCAATTTTATGGCAAGCGTAACAAGCATTGGTAGATCAACCTTCGGTTCTTGTTCAGCCTTGACTTCGTTCACCATCCCATCCAGTGTTACCAGCATTGATGATTATGCATTCTTTGGCTGTTCGAGCCTACCCGCCATCACGATACCGTCGAGAGTCACCAGAATTGGCTATGATGCTTTTAGAAAATGCACTGGTTTGACCTCCATCACAATACCCAGTTCTGTTACTACTATTGACAGAAATCCTTTTTCGGGCTGCTCTGGCCTTCAGCGTATTGTCGTGGATGCCGGTAATCCTTGTTACCATTCCAACGGCAACAACACTGCCATTATAAAAACTGCGACTAAAACATTGGTTGTTGGTATTGCCAACACTATAATACCCAGCGATGTAGTAGCCATTGGAGAAAACGCATTTTATGAATGCTCAGGATTGACCTCTCTTGTCATTCCCGATGGTGTCACCAGTATTGGTAGCAGTGCATTCTTTTATTGTTCAAACCTGCAATCCATCAACATTCCACATGGTGTGACCAGCATCGGATATAACACATTCCTTCTTTGTTCAAAATTGACCGCCATCACCATTCCTTCCTCAGTTACCAGCATCGGGTATTCTGCTTTTGAATTCTGTTCAGCCTTGGAATCCATCGATATTCAATATGGCGTGACCAGCATCGGCCGTAGTGCTTTCAGTGGTTGTGGTATGGCTTCCATCAATATTCCATCAAGCGTTACCAACATGGGTGAAAGCGCATTCTCAGGCTGTAAGAACCTGACCGATGTCACCATCCCCACCTCCTTGACCAGCATTAGTGAAGGTGCTTTTCGACAGTGTACAGCATTGGCAGTCATCAACATTCCTGCCTCAGTTACCCACATCGGTAATTATGCTTTTTCTGACTGTTCAAGTTTGGAATCAGTCAACATACCTTCCTCCATTACCCAAATTGGTGGTGGGGCATTCGGTCATTGTACAAAATTGACCGACATCATCATTCCTTCATCCGTTACCAGTATCGGCAGTTATGCTTTCGGTGATTGTCGAAGTTTGACTTCCATCAAAACATATATCACTAACGTGTTTAAAACAGGGACACAGGCTTTCGCATATTGTCACAATACTACCTTGTATGTTCCTGAAGGGCTCGTTGACGATTATATGTCCACACCTGATTGGAACTCACTCTGGCGTATCGAGGAAATGCCGATTATTCTTGACGTGAATGGCGACGGATCAATTAATATTGCTGACGTTGTCTGTGTCATCGATAAAATCTTAGGCACTTCAAGCAATCAAAGCTATTATTATGACGTCAATAATGATGAATACATTAACATCGCAGATGTTGTGAAACTTGTTGATGCCATTATGGCTCAGTAAATTTAAGAGACCTATTGGTCGTATTGCAGGATAAGATGTGCCTGTAGAGCCAGTGAATGCTGACTTTACAGGCATTTCATAATTTTCTGTGAAAAAACCGCTCTTAACTAATGCTTTATGCTGTCTTTTTTGTACATTTGCGGGCATGAACGTGAAAGTGAAAATGCCCCATTTGGGGAAAAGTAAGAATGGCAACCATGTGACCAGAGAGATTCTGTTGAGTGTCATCGGTACCACCATCTCGATTTTGCTGACCTTCGGTACGGCTGATCTGATTGAGCGAAACCAGCGCAAGACCGAGGGGCGGGAGGTGGCCATGATGGTAATTCATGACATCGACCTGTATGCTGAAACTTTCAGGAACGATGCCGAAGAGAGTGCCAAGAATCATGACTTGGCCATGTACGTGCTGGAACACATCGACAGCATCGAGAAAATTCCCTATGACACCATCCAGGCAGTGATTGACTACCTCTATTATGTTGAAGGGAACGAATACCGAATTGACGAAAACATCGAGAAGACGTTCCAGAGCAACCAGGAAATCTGGAAAAGCATCGACGCCCCGTCGTTTATCGACGAGGCAAGGGCGTTTTTCCATAATCGTCGATTGACATTCCAGATGCTGAACACGTCTCCCCATTTCCGCAAACCTGTCAATCAAGAAGAGATAAGACAGTTATTTGCCACTGCGGTGAAGACGGGCAAGGATGTTGACTGGTACGGATTCCTGCGCAAGAAGCTGCAAGACGAGAATGTGCTCCTGTACATTCGGTTCCATGACAACCGTCAGAATGACCTCAACGCCACCGCCGACAATTATCAGGACATGAGCAACCGGTGCAAGTTTATCATGAACATCACCGACGAGGAACTGCAAGCGTTTGTGGACAAGCGCAAGCGCACCGGTGAGAAACTGACCGACAAGAAACTGGTTGGACAATGGACGACACAAAGCGAAGAGCCGCAAATCTTTGAGTTCAACAGCGACCACACATTCAAGCAGCTCGTCGAGCGACGCTTCCCGTCATCGGCCTTCCATGGGCGTCTGAAGGTGATTTACACCTACTCAGGCCGCTGGGAAATCAAGGAGGACTCGCTCTATCGATACTTCAATGCCGGCTGTGATGTCAAGATTGACCGCTCGAGCATCACCTATTCGCCCGAGAAGCGCGATAATGTCGAACAGGTTCTCAAGCAGTATGAAGAAGCTGCGGCATCGATGGTCGAGCAAAGTAAGAAACAGCCTCTCGAGACCAAAGTCCGTGCTGCCGCCATCGACCGCTCGGGCAACAAGGTGGAACTGACTGACCCCGAAGACATGCCGAACGCCCGTAATTCCTACCTTATCAGGAAAAAATAACCGGATTGGATTTGGCCAACGCTGGAACTGCCTGACGTCAATGGCAGGGTCGTAACATGTGCCAAGTCTTCCATTTCATACGTTTCTCAACGACAAATAACAGGGGTTGTTCTGATGATGAACACGTTAAGGATTATGCTGGCCGCAACCTTGGTTTGCACTGGATTTGCCGGCAATGGCGAGATGAATGATCGTGCACTTGACATAGTGGAAAAGGATGGCTACAACCTGGTCATGCAACAGGATGGGCCAACGCTGGGCTATAGTCCTGACAGCGGTGTGGGAATCATCACTGTGGACGGATTGGCCTTCAAGGACCTGAACCGCAGCGGACAGCTCGAACCTTATGAGGACTGGCGGCTGACGGCCGAAGAGCGTGCCCGGGACTTGGCTTCCAGGCTCACAATAGAGGAAATCGCCGGACTGATGCTGTATAGCAGCCACCAGCCTGTGCCTCAGACGGTTGGAAACGTTTATGGCGGCAAGACCTACAAGGACAGTGGCGCCCAGCCATGGGAACTGACCGACGTGCAACGTGCGTTTCTTGAGAACGACAACGTGCGTGCCGTGCTGGTCACCAAGGTCGAGAGTCCCGCCACCGCCGCACGATGGAACAACCAGGTCCAAGCCCTGGTGGAAGGATTGGGACACGGCATACCTGCCAACAACAGCAGCGACCCCCGCAACGAGACTGCCACCGCCGACGAGTTTCTGGCAGGGGCGGGAGGACAGATTTCGCTGTGGCCACGTCCCATCGGCCTGGGGGCCATTATGGACCCAGAGTTGGTTGGACGCTTTGGCGAAATCGCTTCACGTGAATACCGTGCATTGGGCATCACCACTGCCCTATCGCCCCAAGTCGATCTGGCCACCGACCCGCGTTGGCGACGCAACCACGGCTGCTTCGGCGAGGACCCGCAGTTGGTTACCGACTATGCCAAGGCCTACTGTGACGCGTTCCAGACGAGCCAGGGCGATGCACACATTGCCGACGGCTGGGGCTACCACAGCGTTAATGCCATGATCAAGCATTGGCCCGGTGGAGGCTCTGAGGAGGGCGGCAGGGACTCGCACTACAGTTTCGGGCGATATGCGGTATATCCCGGCGGGATGTTCCAGACACGTCTTGAGCCTTTCGTCAATGGCGGTTTCCGCCTTGACGGTCCTACGGGTTGTGCGAGTGCCACCATGTCGTTCTACACCGTGCCTTGGGGCATTGACCCCAGCGGCGAGAACGTGGCGATGAGCTACAGCCGATACATCATCACCGAACTGCTGCGCGAGCGTTACGGCTTTGACGGCGTCGTGTGCACCGACTGGGTGGTGACGGGCGATTATCCCGCTGTAGATAAGCATTGGGGCAAGCCATGGGGCGTGGAGCACCTCACGGTCGCCGAGCGCCACTACAGGGCATTGCTGGCCGGGGTGGACCAGTTCGGCGGCAATCAGGACAAGGAGCCCGTTCTCGAAGCCTACCGCTTGTGGGCCAAGGACCATGGCGAGCAGAGCGCACGCAAGCGTTTTGAGGCGAGCGCACGCAGGCTGCTGATGAACAGTTTCCGCCTCGGGCTGTTCGAGAATCCTTATGTTGACCCCGAGGAGGCCTCACGCATTGTCGGCAACCCCGAGTATATGCAGGCTGGATACGAGGCCCAATTACGCTCCATCGTCATGCTCAAGAACAACGACGGCTGCCTACCCAGAGCGCCAAAATCCCGCGTTTACCTCCCCATGCGCCATTACCCGGCCATGACGGGATTCTGGGGCGAGAAATACGAGGAGCGCACCGACTATCCCATCCGCCGTGAGCTGGTGGAACGTTATTTCACAGTGGTTGACGACCCCACTGAGGCCGACTTCGCCCTTGTCGATATCGATGAGCCGATGGGCGGTTTCGGATACTCCAGGGCCGACCTCGAAGCAGGGGGCAACGGTTACGTCCCCATCAGCCTGCAATACCGCCCTTATACCGCCACCAGTGCACGCCAGCCGAGCATTGCCGGTGGTGACCCCAAGGAAGGCTTTACCGACCGCAGCTATCGCGGCAAGACGGTTACCACCCACAACGAGGCCGACCTTGACCTCGTGCTGCAGACCAAACGCCTCATGGGTGACAAACCGGTGGTGGTGACCATCAACGCCAGCCGCCCTCTCGTGCTTGCCGAACTTGAACCGTCGGCCGACGTCATACTGCTATGTTTCGGCATCCAGAATCGCGCCAAACTCGACATCATCGCAGGCCTGTTTGAGCCTCAAGGCCTGTTGCCGTTCCAAATGCCAGCCGACATGCAAACCGTTGAGCGCCAAAACGAAGACGTGCCGCAAGACATGACACCATATCGTGACAGCAATGGCCATCTGTATGATTTCGCCTTTGGCCTTAACTGGAACGGCATCATCAACGACCACCGTACCGCCCGCTACAAAAAGAAACGTTCTCAGGATTGTATTTGAGCGCATCCGACGGCCAGCCGGTAACATTCCTGCCCATATCAAGACGACGTATCTCGCCGAGGTCATCATCGGTCAGGGTAAAGTCAAAGAGGTCAATATTCTCTATCATCCGCTCCTTGTGGGTGGTCTTGGGGATGATGATAATACCGTTTTGAATCAAAAACTTCAAGGCGATTTGGGCTGCGGTCTTTCCATATCGCTCGCCGATTCGCTTTAGTACCGGGTTCTTGAAGATGCCGTGTTTGCCCTCGGCCAAGGGGCTCCATGCTTCCAGAGCCACACCGTAGGGCTGTAGGTATTCCATCATCGCTCGCTGCTGATAGAGCACATGAGTCTCGCACTGGTTCACGACAGGCATGACTTTGGCATCCTTCACAATCATCGGGAAGGTGTTGGGATAGAAATTCGATACTCCGATAGCCTTGAACAAGCCTTGCCCATAAAGTTCCTCAAGCGTATGCCACATGACAGCGGGCTTCCCGACAGGCCAGTGAATCAGCATCAGGTCCACATAGTCCATACCCAGCTGCCTCATGGAATGTTCGACCGAACGCATCGTCTCGTCCTGGGTATAGCAGGAATCGCAAATCTTCGTCGTGATGAACAGTTCTTCACGGGCAACGCCACATACCCGCACGGCATCCCCCACCCCGCTCTCGTTGTAGTACATGGCGGCCGTGTCGATGCTCCTGTAGCCAACCGATATGGCATCCTCCACAACCCGCTGTGTCTCCCTTTCAGGGATATCATAGACACCGAGGCCCACCATCGGCATCTGCAAGCCATTGTTCAACGTCTTATATTCCATATTACTATAAACAATCAAAAAACTCCGTCACAAAATTAGTGAAAATTTCATTAGGGTGTCCGATTAATATTTAGCTAAACTCAATAAACAGCTGAACAACATCATTCTAATGTTTTTTTTGCTAAAGGTTTCTTTTATGTTAGGTGATTGACAGGAGTTACGCTAGGCTTCTCGTCGCTGCACTCCTGCCAATGCCCTGGATGCGGATGTAGTCCTCGGCGGTGAGTACGCCGGCACGGGTGCGTGTGGCAGGGCCGATGGCGAGCGTGAGCGATGAGGTCGCCCCGTCGACCATGCTGCGTGCCATGAGCTGCAGGATGACGTTGCTGTGGTCATCGACGTTGCGCTGCTGGATGTCGTAGAGGAAACGGTACTGCTGGAGCGTTTCGTTGAATAATCTGCTCACGTTCGGCAATATTCAAACAAGTTTGACATTGCACTCACTCTTAATCGCAGATTTCCAGAAGCGGATGATGTTGTACTCGGTCTCGCTGGTGGCGGTGGCCAGCAGGTCGGCGATAGCCTGGAGGATGGAGCCGACGGTCTCGGGCGAGATGCTTTCTTTCTCGGTCTCGACGCGGAATGCGGAGATCAACGATGTCAATTGTTGGATGTCAATCATAATTTTTGCTGATTTTCAGTTTTCAGCAAAAGTAGAATGACACCTTCATCCAGCAAAAGACAAGAAAAAAGCAAGAAGAGCATTATAATTATGGATGATTAATTCAGTAAATCAAAATAAAATATATATATTTGCGGTGTTATATAACTAATAACTTATTTGATATGAAGAAGATTTGTACATTATTTTTTATTCTGTTAACCTGTTTGAGTGCCTTTGCAGGTAAGCCAAAAATTGCTTATGACAAACAAGAAACTGATGGCACAAGAGTTGTTTGCACTGAATATGAGAATATGTATATGACTTGGTCTAATGGAGGACGAATGGCTGTAAGCGCATCAATAGCTGCAAATTCGGATTCTGTTTACTATTTCTTAAATCTCAGACTTCATGAAGGTGACATTACTCTTGAAAAAGGACGAAAACTGCTTATTAAGTTTAAGAGTGGTGAGATACTGGAAGTTCAAAATCAAAATCCCATAGGTGAATTAGATCATGAACCAGGCACAGATTTTGTTTATCCTTTTTATCTTTTATCAGATGATGCGATTAAAAAACTATCATCAACTGATGAGGTAGTAAAAATTCGTATTGAGCATGATGGCGGATATATTGATAGAGACATAAAGAAATTTAACAAGAAATTTATCGATCATTATGGTTCTTTGAGCGAAAGATTACAATCATCAAATTCAGTTTATGATGGCTTTTAAGATACTTGTTTAATAAAAATGGCTGATTGATGTCAGCCATTTTTATTATTGCTGCTGCGGGCAAAATCACTCAAAATACCACAAAATTCTCTTCCTACATTCTCCTCATAGAACTCCTTTAATTTCATCACTGAGGCGTAATACTTGAGGGAGAACTAACGGCAGCGCTGGCGTTTCTTGGCTCTGCCAAGATCGCCAGAGTTGCCACGGGGCCGTAGTCCTGCCACAGGCCGTATTCGAGGAAGGACTGTGACAATCCCACCTCGAAGACCTTGCTTGTGTCGGTCTCGAAAGCTGCCGATGCGTTTAGGTTGGGGGAGATCAATACACTATTAAAAATCAGCTCCATAATCCTGCGGTTTCAGTTTCCGCAAAATCATGGAGTTAATTCAAAGTCTAAAAGACACCCAAATTTGGCTTTACCAGTTGAGGGGGTCTTGCAGGATGTTGCCGTCGGTCATGGGGCTGTCGGCCTCGGTGAACGGGGTGGCCTTGTACTGGATGCAGAGCATCGTCAGGTTCTCGCTGCCGGTGTTCTTCAGCGCGCGCTTGCCGTTGGGCGACACGCGGATGACGCTACCCTCGCTGACGGGGAAGATCTCACCATCGACCTGGTACTGGCCCTCGCCACGCAGGATGAAGTAGAGCTCCTCGTGCGTCTTGTGGGTGTGCAGAAAACCGCTGTCCTGTCCGGGAACGAGCGTCTGGAAGGAGAACTCGCTGGCAGCGGCACCAACGGCCTGCCCGCCGAAGACCTTGCCCTGAATCGTGAAGTCCGGGCCCATGGGCAACTCGTGTTCGATAATCTCGCTGATGCGGCCAACGTTGATGGCGGCATAATTTGCACCCTGTGCAATCTTTTCAATCTGTTTCATTGTGTAGTAAAATGTGATTAATGGTTTTTATTGGATGAATAATTCTTGCGATCATTTAAAATGTCGGCCAGGTTGGCCAACGCCCACTCTATCAGGCTGTTGATGTGCGGCATGAGCGACTTGCCACGCTCGGTGATGCTGTACTCCACCCGCGGCGGTATCTCGGCATAGGCCTGCCTCAGCACCAGCCCGTCGGCTTCCAGGTTGCGCAGCGCCACGGTGAGCATCTTCTGCGAGATGTCGGGGATAGCCGCGAGGATGTCGGAATAGCGCATCGCCGTGTCCTTGCCGTCGAGCGTGTACAGGATCAGCATCGACCAGCGGTCGCTGATGCGCGACAGGATATTGCGTATCGGGCAGTCAGGAAAGTATGGATCAACTATGATGTCTCGTAACATATTTCGTTCTGATTTTCAGTTATACTAACTTTTCTCTCGTTTCGGTTGCAAAGTTACTAACGATGGTTGACATGACAATGAACCGCCCGAAATGTTCGCTACGCACCTTGATGTTAGAATTGGACAAATCAACGCCTTAACAAACTCACTTTTATGTTTTGTTAAGACTTCAACGCCCCATCTCACCCCACCCTGCCCCTTTTTTTCTCGCATCGGTAAAACACACCCGTGGGGATGCAGGATATAGAGACCGACAATCTCGCCCGTCTCGCTATCGGCGGCAACGCCGGTAGGACTGGCTGCTGAAGAAGCCGTCGGCCTCCTGCTCGGTCAGTTCCTCGACCTGCGGGAATGCCACGCCCTCTCGCACCACCTCGTTCCAGATCTCCACGGCCGCGGCCATGTCTGTCTTTTGATATTCCCTGATAGTGATCATGCGGTAAAGATGGAATCAGTAAATGCTACATTGCCCAGTCGCGGCTCATTCCTTTTTCTCCAAGTAATCATGCAGGTCAATGATGACGGCAAAGATGTGCTCGTGGCTTTGGCCTTTGATAAAAACGGAGCCTGCGAACTCCTGGTCGGAGCTGAGCACCAGATGAAAGAGGATGGTGTGCCCATCACCATCACGGGTAGCGTGAGCGTTCCCGGCACCTATACCCTGAATGGCAAAAACTTGACGATGAACCTGGACAAAGGCAAGGCCGAGGTTGACTTTGACTACGAAATCAAGGGCACGGATGCCAAGACCAAGGCCAAGATGGACAAGCAGATCAGGGGTGAACTCAACGGCATGAAAGGCGAATTCAAAAAAACCATGCTTGACGGCATGCCCAAGATGCACAACATGGAGATTATTTCGCTCGACAGCAAAGAACTCGTCCTCAAGATTGACAATGGGCGCGAAATGCCCTTCTACGCATTATAACCAGGCCACTGCGACATCAAACCGACTCGGTTATTTAACCGTGCTTATGCACGGGAAATTAAACAAATTATATTTAAAATTATTGGTGTCCGCTAAAACTATTTTTGCGGCTGAAAAAATCAGGCTGAATCCCGTTGCCGAGGTTCAGCCTTTTTCGTTACCTTTGTTTTCAGCACAAAAACCAGGTAACATGAACAAAGATGAGCAAAGGTACACATTTTATCGGAC
>Ga0256407_10003561_pt1 | contig 27472 bp, 13 predicted proteins | sample RumenRJG_04DNA_FD_193489 | JGI IMG/M metagenome (GOLD analysis project Ga0256407, IMG submission 193489) | Bovine rumen microbial communities from Lethbridge, Alberta, Canada - RJG_04 | ecosystem: Host-associated > Mammals > Digestive system > Stomach > Rumen | place: Canada: Alberta... | reverse complement strand
AAAAAGAAAAGAGAAGAAGAAAAAAGAAAAAGAGAAGAAGAAAAAAGAAAAAGAGAAGAAGAAAAAAGAAAAAGAGATGAAGAAAGAAAAAAAAGAGAAGAAGAAGAAAAAAAAAGAAAAGAAGATGAAGAAAAAAAAAGAAAAGAAGATGAAGAAAAAAAAAGAAAAGAAGAAGAAGAAAAAATAAAAAAAGAAAAAGAAGAAAAAAAAAGAAAAGAAGATGAAGAAAAAATAAAAAAAGAAAAAGAAGAAAAAATAAAAAAAGAAAAAGAAGAAAAAAAAAGAAAAGAAAAAGAAGAAAAAATAAAAAAAGAAAAAGAAAAAAATAAAAAAGAATCAGAAGAAAAAAATAAAAAAGAAGAAGAAAAAAAAGAATTAAATAAAAATGAAAAAGAAGAAGAAAAAAAAGATAAAAATAAATTAAATTCAAACAAATCAAATTTAAAAATAGATCCAAATGAAAGAAATGAAGAAAAAAAAAAATCAAAAAGAAGTTCAAAACATAAATTAACAAAATTAAATTTATTAGATATAAACAATGAAAAAAAAGAAGAAGAAAAAAAAGGAACAATGGAAAATTCAATATTAGAAAATATAGAATTAAAAAAAAGTAAATTAGAAGAAAGAAAAAAAAAACAAATTGAATATTTAAAATTATTAGAACAACAAACAAAAGAAAGAGAATTAAATTTAAAAAATATAGATGAACAAATAGATGAACAAATAAAAAAAGAAAAAAAAATAAAAGAAGGATTAGACGTTTCAAAAACAGAATCTTTAATATCATCAGATATTGAAAATGATGAAAAATTAAAAAATACTTTAACAAAATTAGGTTTTAATTTTGAAGATAATAAAAAAACTCAAAATAGAAGAAATAATTATTTTAAAAAACCTTCAAATATAATTGATAATATAAGTCAAAATAAATTAAAAGAAAAAGAAGCTTTATATGAATTAGATAATAATTTTAAAAGAAGAAAATCTATTAAAAAATATACACAAAGAGTTGTAAATAATTTAAATAAATTAGTTAATGATGAAAATGATTCTGAAAATTCAGAAGATAAATTAAAACAATTTAAAAAAAAATTTACTAGGAAAATTACAATGAGAAATAAAACAATAAAAGAAGATAATTTTCAATTAGAAGAAGAAAAAAAAGAAGAAGAAGAAAAAAAAGAAGATTCAATTTCAGATGAAGGTGATTTAATTGATTTAGAAAATCAATATTTAATAGATTCAGATAGTGATATGGAAAATGAAGAAGAAATTGAAGCTGATAAAAGTCAATTAATGGAATATGATAAATTTTATAAAGAACAATTTTTTAGAAATGATGTTTTTAATTTAGAATATGATAATATACATGATAAAGAAGAAGAAGATATTAAAAGAGATGTTAAAAGAATGGAAATTAAAAAGAAATTGAAAGAAAAAAGAAAATTAAAAGATGTAAATGCTTTAAAAGGAATGGATACAGATGATTTACAAAAAGAAATAGAAAAATTAAAAGAAAGTTATGATAAAATGAAAAATGTTGAATCTGATAAAGTTGATTTGATAATGAATAATACTGAGAAATTATTATATAAAGGAAGATTATTAAATAATTATTTCAGTGATAAAAAAAATGAAAGAGGAATACCACATTTTTCATTAGAAAGTGAAGGTGATATTGGAGCTAAAGAAATTATTGATTTTAAACCTTTAAGAAAAGAAGAACAAGCTAGAAGATATTATGATAGATGTTGTTGTTTAAAATGTAGAAAAAAATTTAATAAACATTTAGTTTATGCTAGATTTTGGTGTTTATTTTTAGTTGATAATCAATTATTTGATAATTTTTCTTTATTAATTATAATTTTGAATACTATTTTTATATTAATTTCTGATCCTAGAGATAATAATAATATTGCTAATACTTCAGATCAATATTTTCTTTATTGGTATACTTTTGAATGTATTTTAAAAATTATTGCTTATGGTTTTGTAATGACAGAAAATGCTTATTTGAAAGATTATTGGAATTGTCTTGATTTTTTTGTTGTGTTTGTAGGATGGATATCATGGATTTTAGAAAGGACAATGAATGGTAAAAAAATATCAGGTTTAGCAGGATTAAGAGCTTTTCGTATTCTTCGTCCTTTAAAAACAGTAAAATCAGTAAAAGGACTTCGTAAATTAGTAATAGCATTATTAGCATCAATTAGTCATTTAGCAGAAACTACAATAGTATTATTTTTCTTTTTTATAATTTTTGATATTGCTGGTGTTCAAATGTGGCAAGGTTTATTTTTGAGAAGATGTATGAGTTTAAATTATGGTTATTTAATTTCTTTAAATGAAAAAAAAACTATGTGTACTTATGATTCAGATTGTAGTGAATATAATACTAATGGTAATAAATATATTTGTGTTAAAGCTTATAGAAATCCTAATAATGGTGTTATTAATTTTGATAATGTTTTATATGGATTTGTTACTGTTTTTGTTATTGTTACTCTTGAAGGATGGGCTGAAATTTATGTTTTTGTATCCAGGACTTTTAAAGATAAAATACAAATTAATCCTATTATTATTTTTGCTTATTTTCATTTTTTTGTTATGATTGGAGGATTTTATTTAATTAATTTATTTCTTGCTGTTACTAATTCTGAATTTGAAAAAATTGAAGTTACTCGAAAAGAATTAATTGGTAAAAAAAGTTTTTATCTATTAATTAAAAGTAGATATGATTTAAAGGAAAAAGCAAAGCAAGAAAAGAAAAAAAAAGAAAGAGCATTAAAAAATAAAAATTTAACAAAAAGTGGTGAAAGTTTAAGAGAATTATATTTTAAAGTAGACGAAGAAGCATTTCACATTACAAAAAATAAAAGAGATATTCCAATAGTATATCAAACAGTAAAAGATATGTATATTATGACAAATAATAATCCAGAAGAATTATATACAATTGAGGAAATGATTGATGAAGAAGAAACTCATTTATGTAAAGATATAAAAAAACAACAAAAAGAAATTGATAGATTAATTGATGAGAAGAAAAAGGAAGAAAAAAATTCATCAAAAAAAAGAAAAGATAGAAAATCAAATGAACATAATTTGAGAACATCAAGACAAAGTTCAATTAATACAAGTAATTCTATTGATAAAAAAGTGTTACATGATGATAAAAATGAAGAAAAAAAGAAAAAAGAAAAAGAAAAACAAAATGAAATACAAAAAAAAGAAGAAATAATATATAAAGATGCAATAGAAATATCAATAAATGGAACTCAAAAATATTTAAAAGATGAAATGATAAATTTCCAAAAATTAGTTAATCAACAACAACAAAAAAATATAAATGTTTTCACAACTGAAAATAATTTAAAACAAAAAATAGAAAAAAAAGAAATGGAAAAATTTATTCAAGGTCAATTAGTTATAAAACCAGATTTATCATTTGAAGCAGAAATAAAAGAAGAAATAAGATTAGAAAAAGAAAAACAAAAAGAAGAAGAAATAAAAAAAAGAACAAATTCAGTTCTTTTTCATAATGGAAGTCCAATAATAAAAAGACCAAAAACAAAATCTTCAATAAAATTAAATTTAGTATCTCGAGAAATGTTAAAAGAAATTTATAAAAATAAAAAATATAAAACTCAAATTAATAATGAATTATCATTTATGACTGATTTATCTTTATCAAATATTGATAATTCAATTGATGATAAAATTGATATTTCTATTGATAATAGTTTATCAGATGGAATTGATAATTCAATTAATCATATTAATTCAAAAAAATTTAATAAAACTGAATCTGATGATAATTCTATTATTGCTGATAAGAAACTTAATCTTTTTGATGAAGATAAAATTTATAATGATGTTACTTTTAAAAGACCAAATGCACTTTTACCAGAAATTTTACAATTAAAAAATGATCATATTTTACAAGAAAAATTAAATAGATTAAGAAAAAATTTTAATTTAAATGATTTTTTACAAAAAGAAGCTTATAAAGGAATTCCAGTATCAACTTTAGGAAGAAGAAGATCATATTTAAATTTTTTACAATATGATCAAGATAATAATAATTTAGAAGATTTGAAAAAAGGAATTAAAGAAATTGAAAATGAAGGTTTAAATGATAAATTAGATTTATCACTTTATGATAATGATGATATTACCATTTCTCAAATATCAATAAATGAAGAAAAACTTCTTCCAAAAAATATTCCTGATAGTTATAAAATTTATTCTGATAATGTTAATATGGAAGAAATAAATAAAAAATTAGAATCTAATAAATATACTTCAATAGCAAGAAAATCTATTTTAGATAGAGGAGATAAAAATGATAATATTAATTTAACTACTAAAGAAATGCAGAAATTTTATAAGAATTTAAATTATAATTTAAATAAGAATATTGTTATTGATTTAAAACCTGCAAGAGGAAGAGATGATAAAATTTTAAATAGAAGTCATGTTTTTATTAATATTGAACATGAAACTCAAGATTTAAAAGAAATTGAAAAAGAAAAAGAAAGATTAAAAAATTTATCTAGAATGAGTATGAGTATTGATACTCATAATTTACAAAGTCAAAATGTTGATATTAATCATTTAGATGAAAATGAGGACAATTTAAAAAATAAAAAAGATGATAAACCAAAATCAATTCCAACTTATATGTTTAAAACACCTTCTATAGATAAAAATTTAAATAAATTTCCTCAGTTTAATTCTAAAGAATTAATAGTTGAAGATCAAAATAAAAAATATACTGATCCATTAACAATACAACAAGATATGATCCCAATGAATTTAAGAGGAAAAAAATATTATATGAATTATATGAATAATATAATTGATAAAGATTTAAAAGTAAAAGACCAATTTAAAATTGATCATTGGAAAGGAGAAGTTTTAGCACAACAAACAAAATATATTCATAAAAAACAATTACCAGAATCAACAGAAGCTTTTTTCTTTTTTAATGATAAAAAACTAAATTTGAAAAAATATAAATATGAAAAAATTGAACATTTTGATTATTTAGATAATGAATGTGCATATTTAACTCATTCATTAAAAAATTTACCAATTCAAATATTAGAAATTATGCCTCCTAGAATGAGAGATTATGGAAGATTTGCAGTTGGTAAAGAAATTAATTTAGGTACTTTATCTTCAAGAGGAGCTTCAACTAGTATTTCTACAAAGACACAAACTCATGCTCAAAAATCAACTAAAAGTTCTAGAAGTAAAAGTACTTTAATTTTAGGAAGTGCTTTTAGTAATTATCATAGAATTCAAGATGAGATTAAATATAAAAAAGGTTTTTATGATAAAATATATAAAAAATTAGATGATTTCAATTATAAAACATTATCTTATTATTTTACTGATGATGAAACTATATATTTTAAATTAACTGATGATAAAAGAAGAGAAGATAAAGAAAAAGAAAAAGAAGATAATAATAAAAATAAAGATATAAAAATTGAAGTTAAAGGAGAAGTTAAAAATATAAAAATATATGATTTAAAAACAAACTCACATAGATATGTTCAATGGAGTGGTGGTGATGTTTTATATAAAGATGACCCAGAAGATAATAGTGAAGAATGGAATAAAATGATTAATAATTTAGAAAATTTTAATATTATTATATGGAATGCAAATCCAGGTATTCAAAGAGGACAAAAAATACGTTATGCTTTTTATTTAGTTGCTACTAATCCTTGGTTTGATTATATTATATTATTAGTTGTTATTATTAATGCATTTTTTATGGCTTTGGATGGTAATTTATTTACTCCAGAAAAATTTACTGATTTATCTATTTCAAATTATGTTTTTAATGGTATTTTTATTGCTGAATTTATACTTAAATTTATTGGTTTAGGTCCAATTGTTTATTTCTCAGATGCTTTTACTTATTTAGATGTTCTTATTATTGTTTTTGCTATTTTTGATATGATTAATCCAGCTACTGCAAGTGACAATGAAATTGGAGGTAAAAAAAAAAAAGCTATTAATAATTTTGGTTTCTTAAGAGTTTTTAGAATTTTTAGAGTTTTGAGACTTACTAAAGTTTTAAGGAGAATGAAATCAATGAGATTAATTATTGTTTCTATTAAAAGAGCTTTAGCCAATGTAGCTTATATAATATGCATTCTTTTAATGTTTATTTTAATTTTCGAACTTTTAGGTATGTCACTTTTAAATGGTAATATAAAATATCAAAGTTTCCTAATTGCTTTTTATACAACTTTCCAAATATTAACAGTAGAAAATTGGAATTCAATTTTATATCAATTATTCCGAATGTCACCATTTACATTTTTTTATTTACTAGCTTGGATATTTTTAGGAAATTATATAATATTTAATTTATTTACTTCTATTCTTCTTCAATCATTTAGTGATAATTCAACTCAAGATGATGATGACGATACTGAAGATGAAAAAATAGAAAAAATGTATGCATTACCCGATTATTTAAATCAAATAAAATTAAAAGATACTGAACGTAAAAATAGATTAAAAAATTTTAAAGCAAAAAATAATAATAATCATCATAATGATTATAATACAAGTGTCTCAGGAAGTCAAAGTCGAATTTCAGGATATAAAAGTGTAATCACTCAATCTTCAGCAATGAGTGATAGTGAATCACAAAATTTTTCTTCTCATTATTATGATGATGATGATGATGAATCTGAAAAAACAAAAGAAGATGATTCTAGAATTTATACTGGAGTTGATAAAAGTATTAGAGATTGGGAAAAAGTTAATAAATTATTCAGAAGAAATGAATGTGAAAATGCATTTTATTTAATTCCACAAACTAATGGTTTTAGAATTTGGTGCATGAAACTTATTGGTTTTAAATGGTTTGATAATTGTATTTTAATTATGATTTTACTTTCAACTGCAAGATTAATTTTAGATACTTTTATAAATGGATATATGTCTGTTTTAATTTTTGATATTTGTGATTTGTTTTTTAATATTATTTTCTTATTTGAATGTATTGTTAAAGTCATTGCTTTAGGTTTTGTTATGGATGAAGGGTCTTATATTAGAGATAATTGGAATAAAATTGATTTGATTATTGTTTTATTTTCATTTTTGGATTTTTATAGTCTTTATTCTAAATATTTAACATCATCTCAAGGAAGATCTTCATTACAGTTTCTAAAGGTTTTAAGATTATTAAGAATTCTTCGTCCTTTAAGATTCATATCTCATAATGGTCAATTAAAACTTATAATTTCATCATTATTTGATTCAATATTACCAATATGTAATGCATTATTTATTGTATTAGTTGTTTTCTTTATGTTTAGTATAGTAGGAATTAGTTTATTTTACAGTTTATATCACAATTGCTTTATTTATAATACAGATGGAACAACATTTAAAGTAGCAGATAGTGATTTTAGTGATCAATTAAGTATTAATGAAGTTAGCAGTACTATGCCTGAAATTAGTAGTTTTTGTGCAAATAGATATAATGGAATAATGGACACAGGACCAACATTTAAATTTTCAAATATATTAATTTCATTAGTTACAGCATATGTATTAAGTAATACAGAAGGATGGCCTGATATAATGAATTCATATATTGTATTTAATCAATTTTATGGTATTTTTTTCATTGTTTATTTATTAGTTGTTTCTTATTTTTTCCTTAATTTATTTACTGGAATCATGTTTAAATATTTTAATGATGCTTGGACAAGAGAACAAAAAGTTGCTGATGGTGATAAAAAAGCTGCTAAATATTATGATTTCTTAACACAAATTGAAGATGCCCAACCTGATTATATTACTTATTCTAAACCTCCTGAAGGAACTTTTAGATTTGCATTAAGAAATTTTGTTGATAGTACTTCATTTGATAATTTTATTATGGCAATTATATTTTTAAATATGATTTCAATGGCTTTAAATTATGATGATTGTGATAGCGGTTATGAATATGGTTTAAAAGTTGCAAATTGGATTTTTACTGGAATTTTTGTATTAGAATGTTTACTTAAAATTACTGCATATGGAATATCAGGATATTTTTATTATGGATGGAATAAATTTGATTTCTTTGTTGTAGTTGCATCAATTGCAGATATTGTAATTGCAAATATTGATGGTATTGATGCAGCTTTTTTAAAATCATTTCAAATTATAAGAGTATTAAGAGTTTTAAGAGTAACAAGAGTATTGAGATTAATTAAAGCACTTAAGGGATTAGAAAAATTATTACAAACATTAAGATGGTCAATTTCAGCTTTATCAAATGTATTTATATTAATGTTTCTTATGTTTTGTATTTTTTCAATATTAGGATGTTATCTTTATGATGGATTAACATATAAAAAATATAAAGATAAAATGTATTATATGGATAAATATTATAATTTGAATAATTTCTATACTGGATTTTTACTTGTTTTTAGAGCAACAACTGGAGAAGATTGGCCTGGAATTATGGAAGAACTTGCCTTTATTGATGAAGATAAATTTGATGAGCCAACAGCTTATGTTTATATGTTAATTATGAATTTTATTACTGCTGTTATTATGCTTAATTTATTCCTTATGGTTACTTTACAACAATATGATGATTTTACTACTAAATCTTATAATCCAATTGATAAATTTGAAGGTTTTTGTGAAGAATTTAAATTAGCTTGGAATAAAAATTCTACTGATAAAGATAAAGGTTTCAGAATTAAAAAGAATTTAATTACTAATTTCTTTTCTGATTTTACTTGGAAAAAATTAAACTTCCCAGAAGCTAATAAATTAGAATATATTAAAAAATATGTTTTAGAATTAAAATTAAGAAGTGATCCTGAGAATTATGTATATTTCCATGATGTTTTATATAAAATTGTAGTAAAGCAAATGGGAGGAAATGTTGATAAAACTAATCCAGATAATCAATTAGTAGTAAAAACAGAAAAAAAAGTAGGTGAATATATTAAAAATATGATATCAAAATATATTAAAAGTCATAAAATTGTTAGAAGTAAAGATAAAAATCCATTTACAACATTTAATCCTCTCACTTCTCATCTTTATTTCAAAATATCATATTTATATCTTAAAACATTTATTAATTATTATAAAGAAAATGTTGAAATATTTAAAAGACAAGAAGAACAATATAATGAAATAAATGAAGAAGAAGAAGAAGAAAGTAGTAATAATAATATTATTATAACTGAAAAAAGTGATATTAATAATGATAGTAGAGTTGATACTGAACAATTAAATCTTCCTTCTCATGAAAGAGGAAAAGTTCCTAGTACAAATATGAAAAAAATGCCTTCTAGTATTGGAGGAAGTAGTAATCATTATGTTAAATCTAATGTTATGATGTCTGGAATTCATTAAATTTATTTACTTTATTTTATTTTTTAATAATTATTCATTAATGATTTTTATTCATATAATAAATATTATTTTGTAATAATTATTTTTTTCTAATGTCATAATTTTATAATATGTATTTATAATTTATTTTTAATTAATGAATGAAAATCCTAAATTCTTTATTTTATTTACTTTGTTTTACATAACTAAAGGAATTAAAATTAATATTACAGCTGAATATGATACATCATTAAAAATAATTTCATATATGAATAATAATTATACTATAACAGAAATCCATGATTCTGAATATGAATTAGGAAAAATATTTTTATATATTTTTATATCAATTTGTAAAAAAACATTTATAATGTTTAATTAGTTTTATCATGTTTCTTATGTTTTATTTCATCAGTATCAAATAGTATAATAGAAAGTAAAGAATTAATAATGGAATTAAAAAGTTTATCAGGAACACCTTTAGAAAAAAAATATATATCAAAAATACAAAATTTACTTTCAATAAACAATCAATATTGGCCATATGCAACAATACTTATATTAAAAACATTTTGTTTAGCATGTTTACCTCTTTTTTTTGATAAATTTATAAATAGAAAAATAACAATTTTAATATGTATAATAATATTTACAAGTTTTAATGAAATAATACCTCAATATATAGGTCAAAATTACCAATTAAAAGTAGCAGCAGTAACATCAGATTTAATAAAAGGATTTATGATAATAACATCTCCTATAACATTTATTTTTGGTAAATTACTAAATTATATTTTTGGTCCAAAACATTGTTATAGATTATTAAATACAGATTTAAAAGCTTTAATAGAAATGCATAAAATAAACTCATTAAAAAAAATGGAAAATGATGAAATAATAATAGAAGGAAGTAATAATTCAAAAAATTTAATAACAAATAATAACTCATCAAAATTAGGTTTAAATGATGAAGAAGCCAATTTAATGATATCAGCTTTAGAAATAAGAGAAAAAAAAGCAATAGAAATAATGATTCCAATATCAAGCACATATAAAATTGATTATGATTTAAAATTAGATCAATATATCTTAAAACAAATATTAAGTTGTGGTTATTCAAGAATTCCAGTTTATTCAAATCATAATCAATATGATATTTTAGGTTTAGTTAGAATAAAACAATTAGTTGGTTTAGATTATAATGATAATAAATCTTTAAGAGAATTTGGTATTAAAATAAGTTCTCCTTTAGTTATTCATCCGGGATTAGGTTTAATTGATTTATTAAGAGAATTTCGTAAAGGAAAAAGTCATATGGCTTTTGTGACTGAACAAGTTGAGAAATTCCAAAGTAAATTTGGTTTAACTAGAACTAATTCTTCTATGAAAATTATTAATTTTCAAGATAGAAAAGGGAAAAATAATGGTAAAATTTTAGGGATTATTACTTTAGAAGATGTTATTGAACATATGTTTAATTTGGAAATTTTTGATGAGGATGATTATGAAAAAATGAATCAAAGTACTAAAAATATTGTTGTTATAAATAAAAATTATAATAATTTTGTACAAATTATTGATGAAAATTCTAAAAGTAGTATTTCTAATTCTAATTCTAAAAATAATTCTGATAATAATAAAAGAATTATTGAAAGAGAGGAACTAACTCTTTCAAATGATGATTTACCATATTATTCTATTAATAATAATAATAAAGATTTTATTATATAATATTTATTTTTTATTTTCTTTGAAATTTTTAACATATTATTATATGAATTGTTATTATTATAGTAAATATTAAATTCATTATAGTAAAATATTTTATACAATTAATTTAATATTATTTATAATTAATTAATCATTTCTAAATTTTGATTTATTTCATTTAATATTTCTTGCTTTGTTTTTTCATCAATACAAATATAATTATTTTCTATTTTATTATATTCTTCTTTTGTAACTTCTAATTTTTCAGATAAATTATCAAGATATTTCCCAATTAATTTCTTTTTATTATCATAATTATCTTTAAGTAAATTAAGTTCTTTTTCAGTATCATTCTTTTTATTTTTCTCTTCATTATATAAAATATTTAATTTTTCAATTTCATTTTTTAAATCATCTAAAACGATTTTTAATTCTTTTTCATTTCTCATATATTCTAAAATAATTTGTCCAATTTTTGCTGCTTCAATTGAATCAAGTGTAATAAATTTATCACTAGGACATTTAAATAATTTATCAATTAAATCATTTCCATTAAATTCTCTAAAAGGAACTTTTGATTCTTGTGAAAAAGATTGATTAATTAATACTAAATCATTTATAATTACCCCTTTTTTTTTAATTGGTTTTTTAAAAATTTTAGTATCATTAGTTATTAATACATTATTTTTAGAATATGTTAATGATGAATTTGTTATATTACTATTTAGATAAAATTGAAGAGATTTATTTATATTACTTTTCATTGATGGATTTGTTAAATTTTTATAATCTTTATAAAAAAAATTTGAATGAAAATTAATATCAGTTTTATTTGTATTTTGTATATTTGAATATTTATAAGTTGATAAATTTGTTATTTTTGGTTGTTCCATAATATCATTTTTAATACTTTTAATTAATGGGAAATCAAATATTTGCTTTCCTTCATAATTATCTTCTAAATTATATAATTCCTTTTTTTCAAAATTATCTGTATTATTATGAATTAAATCAAAATTAAAATTCATTTTTGAATATATTGTTGTCGGAATTATTTTATCATTTTTATAAAATGTTTTATTTAAATTTTTTTCAGTATAAAAAGAGATAAAATTATTATTATTATTATTTATATTAAAATTTGAATTTATTTTTTCAGAATATGGAGAATCTATTATTGTATTAGGTTTATTTTCTTCATTTTGAAAAGTGATTTTTCCTAAACTATTAATTCTAGGATCTATAATAAATTCTTTATAATCAGGTAATTTAAATTTATCTAATATTTTTTGAAAATTAGATTTAATTAATTCAGCATTTTTTTCTAATTTTGATTCTTCCTTTTCATATATTATCTTTTTATTATCCATTGTATATAAATATAATTCAATTAAAAAATTGATTTTTAAATCAGGAGTAAAATCTTTAAAACTTTTATAATCTTTTTTATTCTGAAATTTTTTATCAAAAAAAAACTGAAAAATCCTATCTTCAATAATAACATCAACATTATCCTTAGACATTATAATTTAAAAAACCATTTAATTATCTCTTAAAAAAATAATAAAAAGATAAAAAAATACTTAAATAAGAATAAAAATAAAAAAATAACCAAAAAACCTATAAAAAACCAAAAAACATAAAATAAATATTTAAATATTATTAAATAATTCATTTTATATTTTAAATATCTAAAAAAAAAGTTTATTTTAATTTAATATGCCTAATTATTATTTCCTTCAAATTCTTTACTTTCAATTATACCATCATTAATATTTAAATATAATACTTCTGGTTGATTAAAAATTAAAGGAATATTAACACTCTTTGTTTTATTAATAGGAATGAAAAACTTTTCTCTATAAACACTAATAATTTCTTTATTTAAATTAAATTCATTAATTACATCATCTCCATTTTGACTTAAAGTAATAATATAATTCTTATTTTTTTCTTCAGGATTTTCATTTCCTCCTAACAATAAAATTTTATCATTATAATACCCAACTCCAAAAAAAGAAGGATTAAATTGAATATTATTTTCAAGTGTATAATTTACAATTTCCCATTTTCTTTTTTCTCTTCTTAAATTACATCTTTCAATAGTATTATTAAAAGTTTGATGAAGTAAAAATCCACAAAAAGCATATAAATAAATATTATTAACCATACAAAGAGAACATTCACATCTTTCATCATTTAATTCACTATCAATATTAATAATATTTTCTTCAATATTATATAATTCAACTTTTTTATTTCCATTTCCTCCAACAATAAAAATGTATGAATTAGGAATAAAAATCATACTATGCCAAGTTCTAGCTTCAATTAAGTTTGGTAATTTTTGAGTTACAACAGTATTTTCATCTATTTTTGTTAAATCAATCATATAGAAATCATTTAATAATTCATTATTATTATTTTGATTTTCTCCACCTGAAATAAACAAAGAATTTTTTCCATTACAAATTGCACTAAATGGAGTAAATTTTGATAATTCATTTCCTACTTCATTTGAATAATAAAAAGTAGATGATATATTTGTAATAGTATTTAATATAAAAATACCAAAATATTCTTGATTATTTAATTTTAAAGCTCCTATTAAATTAATATTTTGAGAATATGCTTCTATAATATTTTCTGGAATATCAATTCCTGAATATTTAATTTTTAAATTTATATCTGAATTATTATTTGAAAAAATTTCTTTTAATTTTAAATCTAATTTATTATTTAATTTTTGCATATTTTCATCTAAAATGTCATAATCTCTGTTTTTATCATATTTAATCTTTGAGAAAATATCTTTTAAAAGTGTGTTTTCATCAAATGATGAATTTAATAAATCTTCATTATCTTCATTATTTTTAATAGAAATTTTAATTTTTTTTTTCTCTAATTTTGGTTCTTCAATATTTTCATTTTTTTTTACAGGAGGAGATGCTTTCAATTTAGTTTGAGTATTTTCTATTGGTTTTTGAGACTGTTCAATTTTAATTTGATTTTGATTAGGTTTTTGATTTTCTTTTTTTTGATTTGATTTAACTGTCTTTTGTTTATTATTTGCGCTTCCACAAGCACCCATTTTTATCTTAATATATACTTTATTTGTTATTTGAAATATTATTTTTTTTTATAATTTTAATGAGTAATCAAGAAGATGATAATGTTGTTATTGATATTGATGATGATGAAGGAGATTCTTTTTTAAATATTTTTTTAGGAAGGAATAGATTATGATTTAGATGGTTTGGCTAAATAATGTGAAGGAATTGAATGTATTATTAAAGAAAGAAATATAAAATAAAAGAGTATTATATGATTATTTAATTATTTCTATTTTTTTGAGATACAAAAATTTGATTCTGCTTCATATGAAATAGAAAGATAAGAAAAAAAGAAAAATAAAAAATTATTTAGTTCTATAATAATATAATAATATGAAAAATTATTTATATAATTATTAATTATGAAAAAATTAAAATAATTATTTTTTTTTAAATTCAATTACATTGATTTTTTCTTTTATATTATTAAATTCATTTATTATTAAATCTACATTGAAAATTAATTAAACAAATTATATATTCATAAATTTTTAAACTCAACTAAAAGATTTTGCTATCATTTAATGAAATTTCTCTTTTTAATTTTATTCCTAAATTAGGGACTGTTATTTTTTCATATTTTATATAAAATCTATAAAAACTTTCAAATTCCCATTTTTCTTTTTGAATATTAGGAATATTATTTAATTTATTTATATCATTAAATTTATTATTAAACTCTTCCATTGATAAATAACCTTTATTTGTTTTATCTAATTTCTTAAATTCATACTCAATTCTAAGTTTTTGAATAAATTTTTTTGATTCAATTATTACATAAAAGAATTTAGTCACATCAACTAATTGATTTTTTATATTTTCTTCTCCTTTCTCTTCAATAAATTTTTTAACTTTTTCAATAAATTCTTTTTCAATATATTTTTTCTTTAATGTCTCACTTATTAAATAATCCATATTAACATAAATTCTTCCTTCTTTTAATTTTTTATCATCTTCATTAGTTTTAATATTTTTATCTTTACTTCTATTTAAACAAATGAATAATTTATAAATATTATTATCAGATACATATTTAATATAAATTTGTCTCAAAATTTTCAAAGACTCAATATCATTATTTAATATATAAATAATTTTTTTAATATCAGGATTAAAATTAGAAGGAATAGTTTCTACACCATCAAAAGAATTTTTAATTAATTTTAATTCACATAAGGCTTGAATAGCATTAACTCTTTTTGAAGGATCTCTTTCTAATAAATGCATAGCTAAATTTTTTAATAAAGGATTTTTAAATCCATTAAAATTAATTTTTTTAAATAAGACATCATTTTTAACAGAATCATTCTTATTTTTAATCCCAGAGAAAGGTCGAGTACCATTAATCATATTATACAAAACAACACCAACAGACCATAAATCTACTTTACAATCATAACTTTTCCCTAGATAAATTTCGGGAGCAGCATATTGAGGTGTACCTAATTGTTCATAGAACTTATCATTATTTTTAGGTATATAATCACTAAAACCAAAATCAATTAATTTTATTATATTTCTTCCATTTATATTTTTAATAAGGAAATTTTCTGGTTTAATATCTCGATGAATTACTCCTATTTCTTCATGTAAATATATTAAAGCTTTTAATATTTGTTCTAAAATATTCATTGCTTCTTCTTCTTCAATTTTTTGGTTTTTACTATTTATTATATAATCAAATAAATCTCCTCCATTACATAATTCAAGAATTAAATGAATTGATGTATTATCTTCATAAATTTCATAACATTTTATTATATTTTCATGGATGCATTTTAATGTTATTTCTATTTCTCTTTTGAAATAAATATTTTTTGCTATATCATTTTTCCATATTGATTTTATAGCATATGAATTTCCTTTTTTATCTTTTCCTTCTCTTATTATTCCTGTCACTCCTTTGCCTAAAAATATATCTGTTATTTTTATTGCTTTGTTTATGTCATCGTATTTTGTTTTTTCACTTATTCTATTTACAATTATGTTAGGTTTTTCTTTTTTGATTGCTGAAAATGTACGGCTTGATGTTTTTTCTGATGTTTGATTTGTACTTGTTGTACTTTCAAATGTTGACATTCTTTGATGTTTTGAATATTTTTTGTTTGATGCACATGCACCCATTTTTAATTATTTTAATTTTAATTATTTGATTATATTTTTATGAAACAGATTATTAATATCCCATTTATAATTTATTTATAATTAATATTATTCATTTCTTATCATTTTTTAATTTTTTTTTTCAAAAATATAAAATTGATTGAGCAATTTTTATTATAATTTCATAATTTAAAAACTCAATTAAAAAAATGTCAAAACCAAATAATAATTATTTAAATGATTCAAATGAAGAAGATAAAAATATAAAAGTATACGAAAACGATGAAGCATATATGTTTGGAGACAATAATTCAAACAATAATTCAAATCCTAACGAGGAAGGAGAATTAAATGAAAATGATTTACAAGAAAATAATCAAATAATAGAAAAAAATGAAAATGACTTAAATCCAATTCAAGAGAATATAACACCAGAAAATAATCAAGATGAAACTGTAAGAAATCAACAAAATGAAAATAACAATAATATTAATATAAATAATGTAAATGAAAATAATAATTATGAAGCAGAAGAAGAAGAAGATCAAGAACAAGGAAATGAAGAAGGAGAAAATGATGGAATACCATTAATAACATTAAATTATATATCAATATGTCAATGTTGTAAAAATCAATTTAATAGTAGTATTAATATACCATATTTATTCAAATGTGGTCATTTTTTTTGTAAAAAATGTATTGAAGAACAATTTACTGATGAAGAAGGAATAAAATGTCCTAATGATGGTTTAATTGCTTATTCAATTAAAGAATTAAAATTATTAAATAATTTAATTACTGATAAATATGTTGAATCTAATACTCAAAGAGAAGGATTAAATAATGGTTTTTATTGTGAAATTCATAAAGGACAAAAATTAACTCATTATATTGAAGAAACTAAAGAATTAATTTGTGTATATTGTGCTTTTTCTAGATTTAAAAAAAATCCTAAAATTGAAATTAAGGAAATTAAAGAAAAATGTAATGATATTTATAATGATATTGAAAATGTTATTGAAGATAATCAACATAATGTTGAAATGATACAAGGTGCTTTGAAAAATATTAAAAAAAATAAAGAAACTGAAGAAAAAAGAGTTAATAGTTTTTTTGATCAAATTATGAATTATTTAAAAAATAAAAAACTTGAAGTTATGAATCAAATTGATTCTTTATTCACTGAAAATGCAAGAAAATTAAGTCAAAAATTAGAAATTTTTTCAGGGAAAATTGAACAAAGTGAAAATTTAAAAAATGCAATTGATGAATTTAATAATAATTCAAATATTAATTTTTTAGAAATTTTAGATATATATAATAAATTAATAAATTCAAATGAACCAAATAAATTAAATATTCAATTACAAGAATATAGATTTAATCATGATGATGAATCAAAAATGATAAAGTATATAAATAATTTTGGTGATTTAAAAGTTGTTTCAAAAATTTTTTCTTTTAATGGTGGAAAAGGACAAGATTTAGTTTTTAATTCAACTTATTCTAATAAAAATAATAATTTATCACAACAAAATGATTTATTGAATAATTCTGATTTTAATAATATTAGTAATTTAGGAATTAATAATTTTGATTATAAAGGAAATAGTAGTCAAAATGGAAGAGAAAAAGGAAGGTTAAATAATCAAGTTTTGAAAAATAAAAATTACTCACATATAAAACCTGATTTTATGCAAAATAATGATTATAAATCATTTAAGCAATTTAATTTCAATAAATAAGAAATTTCTAAAATAAAATTTTTTTTTTTTTATTTTTAATATTCATAATTAAATACTTTTATTTGGATTTATATTTTTTAATAAACACATTTTTTTATTTAAAACTTGAAAATAATCTTAAATGATTATTAAATCTTAATTTTAAAGCATCACTTCTTATTGTTTCTAAAAATAAATCTGGATTCCTATTTTTATATCCATTTAATATATAATTAACCTCAGAATTTTGATTTTTTAAATTTTCCTGATTTTCAATATTAATATAATGTGTTTCTAAATTTTTAATTTTATAATCATCTTTTGATTTTTTATATAATAAAGTGAATTGTTTTGATAAGGGAAGTTCATTATGACTAAAATTTACTCTTCTTTTTCCAGATTGAATAGATAAAATTTTACTCATTCTATTATTAATATATAGTCTTTTTCTTTCTTTATCTTCATTAGTATTAAATTTAGTTATTGAAGGAAGTTTTCTATGTAAACTAATCTTAATTGGTTTTCTGTAACTTCTCTTTGATATTATATTTATTTCAGTTTGAGATAAATTTTTATTTGATAACATATCTCTCATTAAATATTTTGAATGATTTAATGAATTTCTATTTGATATTATATTAATTAAAGGGTAATGTTCTTCTAATATTAAATTTTTATCTCTTATTATTTGTTTATCATTACTAGGAAAAAAGTCAATTATTTTTATTTTTTTTCTATTTGTTGCCATACCATCAAATGGTCTATATTCCCTTTTTTCATTTATAATTTTTTGAATTTTTTCATTTTTTTCTTCAATAATATCATTTAATCCATCTTTCATTAATAAAATTAATTACTGTTTAAAAATAATTAAAAAAAAAATTTTAAAATTACAATATAAAACAAATTAAAAAATTTGCTTTCAAAAAATATATTTAATTTTCAATATAAATATTAGTATTAACTTTATCTTCATCACTAGTCCAATTAACGAAAGTTTCATGACCTCCTTTTTCTCCAATTTCCTTTAATTGATGAGTAAATTCTCCTTTAACAATATTTCCATTAGCAAAATGCCAAACACCTTCTCCTTTTGGATAATTATTTTCAAATGAACCTTCAAAATAAGTTCCATTAGCAAAAATCCATCTTCCATGTGTAATTTGTCCATTAGCCCATTCACCAACAATTTTCATTTTAGTATCAAAAAATATAAAAGTTCCTTTACCATGTTTTAAACCATTTTTCCATGAACCTGAATATAAATCTTTAGTTTTTAAATATTTATATACACCTTCTCCATTTCTTTTACCTTCTTCAAAATGACCATAATATTCAGCGTCAGTTCCAAAAGTCATTTTTCCTATTCCAGATTTTTTATTTAATTTCCAATGTCCTTCATATTTATTACCAGTTTCTCCATAAACATAGGTACCTTCACCTTCTCTAACTCCATCTTTAAAATCACCAGTATATGTATCACCATTTGTATATTGTACTTCTGCTTTTCCTGTATAATTTTCTGAGGATTTATCTGGTGTTGGATTACCATCTTCACCTATTTTATTTATTACATATTCTTTTGGTTCTGGAGCATCATCTGCCATTTAAGTTATATATTTATTAATTTATTTATTTTATGATTATTATTTTTTTTTTAAAAATTTTTAATATTGTAATAATTAAATTAAAAAAAATTATTTTTGTAGAACCAATAAATTACTTTTTAAAATTAGAATAAAAAATAAATATATATAAATTAATGTCAATTGAAACATATAATGGTAATGCATTAATTGGAATGGTAGGTGATAAATGTGTAGCAATAGGTAGTGATCAACGTTTAGGAGTACAATATCAAACGATAGCATCATCAATGCAAAAAATATTCAAAATCCAAGATAATATATTAATGGGTTTATCAGGATTAGCAACCGATATCCAGACATTTTCCTTAGAAATGAGGAGAAAAGTAGAGTTATATAGAATAAAAGAAAACGTAGATTTAACACCACAACTTTTTATAAATTTAGTAGCATCAACTTTATATGAACATCGTTTTGGTCCTTTTTATGTAGAACCAATTGTTGTTGGTTTAGATATTAAAGATAATTACAAAGCTTATGTTGCTACTTATGATTCTATTGGTTGCATTACTCAAAGTGGTGAATTTCATGTTGCTGGAACTGCTACTGATCAATTATATGGAGTTTGTGAAGCATTTTATAAGAAAAATATGGATAGTGATCAATTATTTGAAACTTGCTCTCAATGCTTACTTAGTGGAATTAATAGAGATTGTTTCTCTGGTTGGGGAGCTGTTGTGTTTTTACTTGTTCCTGGGAAAATTATTTGTAGAAGGTTGAAATGTAGACAAGATTAAGTTTTTTCTTATTGAATTATTTTTTAAGATAAGATTTTTAATAAATTAAAAATATTGAAAATTTAAAACAATTTTTTTAAAAATTCAAATATAAATAATTTGTAATATAAAACATATTAATAATTAAAAAATGTATATTAATCATCATCTTTAGTATCATAATCATTTGCAAATTCAATAGTTTTATCAATTTGTTTTAATATATTATCCATTTGGTCTTTAAAATAAAAAGAAGTTCCTTTTTTTTCTTTATTCATAGCTTCTTTTAAATAATGAAAATCAAATAAATATCTCATTGCTCTTAAATTATTATTTTCAAACATTTTTGTATTTTTCATTTCTAATTCATAAACTTTTTCATCATTATTTAAAAAGTTTAATTCATCTTCAATTGCAATTTGATTAGTATGAGGATATTTATCAACAAATTTTTCAACAACTTTTTTTGCTCCTTTAGGAATAATTTCTTCTCTAAAAATAATTTTATTTTGTTCATTAATATCATTTCCTTTTAAAATTATTTTTTCTATATGATTTTCAACATCATCTAATAATCTACTTTCTTTTTTTGGTTCTAATATATTAAATCTTTCTAATTCAATTGTACTTCTTCTTCTTAATTTATCATGTAATTTTTTTTTTGTTTCTATTTCTTTTTTTGATGTTTTAATATTTTTTATTAATGGGACTTTTTTTTCTTTTTTTTTAAAATTTATAAATGTATTGACAATTTGAACAAATTGAGATTTTTCTTCATTTTTTCCTAAAAAAAGATCACCTGGTTCTTTAATAAAATTATGAGAAAATAAAGAAGAAATTGGAGGATTATAATTTACTTTTTCAAATAAGTCAAATTGAATTTCTTTTTTTTCTTCTTCATTTTCTTTTTTTTTTCTAATTTTTCCTAATTGTTTTCTAATTCTTATTTCTACTTCTTTTAAATTTAATAATTTTTTTTTCTCTCTAATATCTTTTGATACTAAAAATAATTTCTGGAAAAAATAACTGTATAAAATATTCCATCCTATTTTTTCTTGTAATAAACTTTTCTCTTCTTTTTTATGCATTTGAATAAGAATATGTAATTTATTTATTAAAAAATTTCTTTGTAAATAAGGATATTTATCATTTGGAATCATATATAAATTTGGATATAATACTTCTTTCTTATCACCATCTTTTACAGAAACTAAATCATCATCAGATGAAGATTCTCTTTTAAGTAATTTTGAAAAAAAATTTGTTTTGGACATTTCGTTATATATATAGAAATACTATTATAGATTAAATATTTTTATTAATTTTAAATTTTAATTGATTTTATATAAATATATAATATCCTCATCCTTTCTTACATTAAATAAATAAATTAAAGTTTTATTTTTTAATGAAAATTTTATTTAATTATATTTAATTTAATTTGAGTTTAAAATAATTATGATATTTATATTTAAAATAATTTATTATGAAATTTTTTTTGTTTGATTGTTTATCAAATTTTAAATTTTTTAGGAAATTTTTATTTATTTAATATATTATGAGAAAATTATGTTTTTAAATTTTAAAGAATATTTATATATACATTTATTATGTATATAAAATATATTATTTAACTTTCAAAAGAATTTTTTGCAAATATTTTATTATTAAAGATTTTAACACTTGAACTTTTAGTTAATCCACTTTTTTTCTTTTTAACATTTCTTAAAGGAGATAATTGATTCATTATTAATTCAGAACTTCTTTTAATAATACTATCAAAATCCATTCCATTTTGAACATCAGATTTCATATTAGTAAATAAATTCTTATTTAATAATTTTCCTTTTTCAAAATTTTCTAATTTAAATTTCATTTCATCTCTCAATCTATCAATTTCATTTTCTTCATTATCATTTTTCAAATTTTTATCATCATCAAACATTAAAATTAATTTATAATAATCTTCAACATTTGATATAAATTTATTAACATTTATTTCATTATATTTTTTATTTGGTTCTATTTGAGCTTTGTCATAAATAAATTGTGATAAATTTGTTGAATCTAATTTTAAAAGATAATTATCACAAATTGGTTGAATTTTTAAAAACAAATCTCTTTTTTCATTTATTTCTTTTTCTAAATGCTCTATTCCTTGATTTAATTCTTCAATTTTTTCTTTTTTTTCTTTAATATAATTATCTCTTAATTCATAACTTTTGATTCTATCATTTGTTAAATTTTTAATTTTATTTTCTAAATTAATTTTTTCATTTTCTTTTTCATTTACATTATTTTCAAGTTGAGAAAGAAATTTATCAATATTATTAAATTGTTCATTATTTTTCTCAAAAATAATAGGTAATTCATTATAATTATCAGCATCATAATATTTTAAAATTCTATCAAAAGCTTCTTTAATTTTTTCAGAATTAATAATATATTTTTCAATCATATGTCTCTTAAATTTATTTGTATATTTCCATTTATTAATTAATTCTTCTAATATGGGAATTCTATCTGAAATTTCATCAGCTGATAATAATTTTAATTGTCTTTCTATTTCTTTTGAGTTTGCTCCTTTTATTAAATTTTTTGAGTCTGAACCAAATAATAATATTTGTTGTTTTTTTGTTTGTTCTTTTTTTCTTTCTGCTTCTCTTTTTATATATTCTTCTATTATTCTATGATATTCATTTTCTAATTCATCTCTTGTTTTAACAAAATTTTTTTGTTGTTGAATTCCATTTTCAATTGATTCTTTTAATTCATTATTTTTAATTTTATTTTTTGATTCTTCATTATTTATTTTCATTTGTTCAAGTTTTTTTTCAAGATTTTTATTCTCTTCTTTTACATTTTCTCTTTGATTTAATAGGAAAAGTTTTTGTTTTTTCATATTAAAAATTTGATTTTTTAAATCTTGATTTGTTAATTCAAGAATATTAATTTCATTAGTTAATCCTTGAAAAGTAATTGTATTTTTATTTAATGATTTTTTGCTTTTTATCTCATTTTCTAATATTTCAATATTTTTTCCTGGTTTATGACTAATTGGAGAAAAAAAACCTCTATCTTTTTTTTTCTTTTTTTCTTTTTCTTTTTCTTCTTTTGTTAATTGAGTTGGTTTACCTTGTAATTCTCTATATAATTTTAATTTCTTTTCATATCTTTCTTTACATATTCTTAAATTTATTTTTTCTTGTTCAATTTTTTTTGTTGTTTCTTGTAATTCTTTTTGAATATCATCAATTTTTGAAAATATATTATAATTTTTTGATTGATTTTTTGAATCTTGTTGCTCATTTTTATTTTCTTCTTCAAATATTTCACTTGTATAATAATTTGAATTGCCTATATTTGTATCTTCATTTTTATTTTCATTTTTCTCATTTTTAGAATTTTCATCATTTGAAATTTCATCTTTTGAATATTTATTATCATTTTCTGTTTTTTTCATTCCATTTTCCACATAATTTTCTTCATTATTTTCTTCTTGATTTTTTTCCATAAATATATTTAAAATTAAATTTTTTTTATGAAATAATAAAAAAGTTTCATACAATATAATATTTCAGTAATTAATTATTATGAGATTAAGGATTAATTTTCTTTATTTATATGGTAAAATCATAAAAAATCAAATCATTAAATAATAAATTAAAATAAAAGCATATTAAAAATATTTTCAATAGATAAATTTTATTTTAAAACAATGGAAGAAAGTACAAAGAATAAATATAGTAATTAAAATATTAAAATAATTTTAATAAATTAGAAGAATTTTTAGATCTTAAAGAAGAAGATAATGAGAATAACTTTGAATTTCAAAGAGCAGTGAGTTCAATACTTTCAAAAGAATTTACTAGTTTTTTAAACAATGAATCAATTCCTTATCCTCTTCCTTCATTTCATGGTTTTCCTATTTCAAATAGTAAAAATAAAGAACTTTTATATTTATATTTACCAAGAGAACAAGTTGAATATATGAAAAAATTATTAAATCCTGAAGGAAGAATTGCAAAGCATACAGAAGTATTACCAAAGTTAAATATTGTATTATTTGATTATTTTAATAGGGTTTTTAAAGATAATACTTTAGAAAAAAGAATTGAAAAATCATATAGTGATGAAATGAAAAATATAAATGTATATTTTAGTATTATTCTAAAAATTGACAGGAAATTTAAAAAAAAACAGATTTATAAAGAACAAAAAAAACATTTTAGAGGTATACATAATATAGTAAAAAAAAATTCATCAAATTTAAATCAAAAACATAATTATTTTGAAGATTTAAATCCATCTCCTTCAAATAGTCAAATAAAATTAAAAAAAGTATATCTTCCAAAAATTGGTAATAGTTTAAAAAATATAGATACAAATAACAAAAATAATGAAAATGAAGATTTTTTTTTTGATGTTAAAGAAGAATCTATTTTATCTAATGATGAAATGATAGATGATATAAATGATGAAAATGCTGATTATAAATTGTGTTTAGAAAATTTAATTGTCAATCATTTAAATGATTTTAGAAAAGATATTGTTCAACATTTTTTACAAAATAAAACCAAAAAAGAAATAACTTTTGAGGAATTTGTATATTATATTGAATTTTTTGTAATGTTATTTACGCGTTTAAGAATAAAGTATTATATTGATGAAATGCATAATTTAAATTTAGATTTTTATGCTTCAGAAAAAAGTTATATGAATATAGCAGAAACTTTTCATTATCAGGTTCAATTTAGAATAAAAGATATAACACTTATTCTTCAAAAAGATGGTACATATAAGACAAGAGAAGGTAATACTATTTCATTAGAGAAATATGATTTAATTAAAGATAAAGAAATTATAAAAATAAATAAAAAACAATATAAGGAATATAATAATAATCATATTGAATTTTTTCCACCTTTTACTCATTTTGTTAGAGCTCATGCTGATAAATTTAGAAGATATGATATAAATGATAATTATCATATTTGTGAACATTGTTGTAATTTAAACGATTATGATATGACTTATAATTTATCATGTTCAAGTGTTTTTAAAAAAATAGATAAATGTAGATTAACATTTACAGCTTTGTCCAATATAATAAATCTTACTTTATTTAAAACAGGAAATGATAAAAATTCAAATAAAATAATAAAAAAAATATTATATTTACCTAATTATGAAAGTATGCAAAATCAAATCAAATTTGTTGATATGATCAAAATATATACAAATCCTTTTCAAGGAAAAGAATCTAAAAATATTAATAAGATTTTTAGAGATTGTTTTGGTGAATTCATAGGTTTTTATTTTTCATGGATGTCTCATTTTATTAAATGGTTAATATTTCCATCAATAATTGGATTAATATATAAATTATGTAAACCTATTTTAATTAGAATGGGTTATGGTTCAAGATTTTTCTTACATGTTAATTTAATTTTTGATATTTTAATTGTAATTTGGGCAAATTATTATGTTAATAGTTGGAAAAAAAAAGAGAAAGTTTATAATATTATTTGGGGAATGGATAGATTCAAATTAGAAAAAGAAAATAATATTATATTGAATGAAAAAGGAGATGAAGTTGAATTATTTATGGGAGTCAAAATTCCAATTTATGATAATTTTCATAATCTAATTAATAGTATTATTAATATTATGTTGACATTATTATCTTTGATTGGTACTATGCTATTCAATTTATTTTGGTTTTATATTGAAAAAATAAATTTATATGATGCAAAAAATCCTTTTGGAAAAATAAACAACCCTTATTGGCTATATATTATTCCAGTCATGATATATATAACAAGGGAAATATTAAGTAAAATATTTATTAAAATCAATAAATTTATTACTGAGAATGAAAATTATATGACAAAAAAAGATTATAAAAAGTCTATGCTTAAAAAACAATTGACATTTGAATTTTTTAATTATTATTTTAACTTATATTATATTGCTTTTGCAAAAAGATATTTTGAAAAATGTGCATATGATGATTGCTTTACTGAATTAGGAAATCAATTAACAATAATAATAATATCAGATATAACAGTTCTTGCAACAAAATCAATATATTATTTTATTTATAAGAGAAAACTTAGAAAAAAATTTGAGAATATTATTTTAGAAAAAGAAGCATATTCCAATAATAGTTCAAAAAAATATAGATATTATACAAGAAGTACTTTTGGTGAACATGATATATCAACTGTAATTTTACCTGTAATTTTTAATTTTGGATATATAGTACAATTTGGAGTTACTTCAAAAATATCTTTTTTATTTATGTTTCTTCTATCAATTTTTTTCAGAATATTAACAGGATTTAATTTAAAATATTTGTTATATTTAAAATCATTATACGAATCAAATGGAATTGGAATATTTAATAGAGTTCAAAAAATAATGGCATTTTTAGCAATTATATCAAATTTAGGAATTATATTTTATACAAATAAAGATTTTAATTTAATAAGAAGGAGTGAAAAATTTTTTTATTTTTTAATATATGAAAATATTATTATTGCTGTTTTAAAATTAATGAAAATTAGTTATTATCCTAATTGGTATGAATATAAAAGTGAAATAGAAATAAAATATTTAAAAAAATATGCAATAAGAGGAAAAAATATAAAAGAAAAAAAAAATTAATAAAATAAAGGAATAAAAAATAAAACAATAAATTAAATAAAATAAAAAAGTTTTAAAAAAAATGTTAAGATAAAAAAGTAGTAATAAATATTCATTAAAATTTTTTATGCAAAATAATAATTAAGAATATAAGTTATTGAAAAATGAAATATATTTATTAATAAAAAAAAAGAAATAAATAAAATTTTTGAAAAAAAATTTTTTGAAAAAAAAATAATGAAAAAATTATTAAGTATAATTCTTAATATAAAAAAATTTAATATTAAAAAATATAAAATAATATAATTAAAAAAGAAAAATAAAATTTTAAAAAATTTTATGGATAATAAGAATTAGAACAAATAAAAAATACAAAATCACAAATACCCAATAACCAAAAACCATATTAATTTTTTTTTAAAAAAATA
>Ga0256407_10003559_pt1 | contig 27484 bp, 14 predicted proteins | sample RumenRJG_04DNA_FD_193489 | JGI IMG/M metagenome (GOLD analysis project Ga0256407, IMG submission 193489) | Bovine rumen microbial communities from Lethbridge, Alberta, Canada - RJG_04 | ecosystem: Host-associated > Mammals > Digestive system > Stomach > Rumen | place: Canada: Alberta... | reverse complement strand
AAAAAATAATGTCAGAAAATTATAAAGAATACCTAAATGGAAAATACTACGGTGAATTAAAAAACGGTGAACCGCATGGTAAAGGTAGTATCTTCTGGTCAAACGGTGGTAAATACATAGGAGATTGGGATTTAGGTAAAAGAACAGGTAAAGGAACAATAATATTTTCAAATGGTGAAATATATAATGGAGATGTAGTTGATGGTAAAAGAGAAGGAAAAGGAATTATGTATTATTTAAATGATAATTTACAATATAGTTATTTTGGTGAATGGAGAAATGATGAAAGAGATGGATTTGGTGAATGGGATTATAGAGATGGAAGGAAATGCAAAGGTGATTGGAAAAAAGGAAATAGACATGGAATTGTTGAAGAATTTGATCCTGTTAGTCAAGAATGGGTTAAATGCTTTTATGATAATGATAAGAAGGTTATTCATAAAGTTGAAAGTGATGAAGGTGGGAAAGAAGAGAAAAGTGATGGGGAATAGTTTGTTATTTAGGTCTATAAAAAGGGTTTATTGGTTTTTTTAATTGTTTAATTTGATTTTTTTTTTTTTTGGGTTTTTTTAATTTTTTGTTCTTTGTTTTTTGTTTTTTTTTTTGAATATTATTTAAATTTTTAATTATTGATTTAATATTTATATTTATAGAGTAATTTAATTCTTTTATATAAATTGAGATATTTAGAAATAGCTTTAATTAAATCATATAAATATATAAAATATTTTAAATCATTCATATATATCTACAAATAAATTATTTGACACTTAATATATTTCTGTTTTGTATTCTTTTAATCTGTAAAATATCTTCAATTTCATCTCCTCTATCATCAGGAATTAATTTAACACAATTCATTATTAAAGAATTCAATGATTGAAGAATTTCTTTATTAATTTTTTTTTTCTTTTTATTATTATTTAAATCCCAATTTAATTTTTGAATAATTTTTTCTAGATTAAATGTATAATAATTTTCTTTATCAATTGGAAAAAAGCCATATAATAAATAAAAAGCTATTAAACCAATATTCCAATAATCGACTTTATAATTACATTTTTTGTTTTCTATAATTTCTGGACAATCAAAACTATAATTTTTATAATTTTTAACGATTAAAGAATTAGATTCAAACAATAAATTTAAATGAGCTTCATTTATATGAGTAATAATAATTTGCTGAAATTCATTAACAAAAATAAAATCTGGAATTAAATTAGTATGAATAATTCCAATATTATGTAAATTTTTTACTCCTTTATATAATTGTTTAATAAGTTCATATTTTTCTTCTATACTACAATCACAATATAATGATATATTATCTCCATAATAATGTTCAAATATAATATAAATATTATCTTTGTCTTCAAATAAATTTTCTATATTATTTATATTTGGGTATGTTATATTTGAAAGTAATTTTGAAATTTCAATTTCGTCTATTAAATTTTTTAAATTTTTTATACAATTCTTTGATATAATTTTAATTTGAAATCTTTCACTATTTTCTAAATCATCTATTTCTTCATATCTTGAACCTTTTATTTTTATTATTGTTGATTGAAACATATCATTTTTCCTTCCTAAATATAATGAATAATATTTATTTTCATATATTGCCTTATCTAAAATAAATTGTTTTTTAAAATTAAAATTCCCTAAAATACATTTTAACTGATAAACAAATTTATCTCTATTTTGAAAAGATAAAAAATAAAATTGATATTTCATTTTCTTTTCATAACTTAATTGACTAATTAATTGAAGTGGAAAAAGAAGTCTTCTTTTAAATTCTCTTTGTTCTTCATCAACAATAAAAAATAATTTAGAGATAGGAATAATAATATTAAATAAATCATTTTCAATAACAATAAAACTTTCAAAAACTCTTAAAATAATATAATGCATAACTTTTGATTTTTCAGTAGTATAAAAAATAGAATCAAAAACAGGATAAATTACATCTTTTGGATAAATAGTTTTTCTTTTTATTGAACCTTGCCCATTTGTTTTAAGTGTACTTTTCATAAAAGATAATGTTAATTCTTTAGTTTTTGCTTTTTTTGCTTTTTTATTTGAAATTGAAATTTTTTTAGGGTTTGAAATTCTTTTTTTAAATTGAGATAAAATATCCTCTTTCATTGAAGGAGAAAAAGAAAATTTAACTTTTGTTTTTTTACTCTCTTCTTGACTTCTTGGTAAAGTATAAATAATAGGAGCCATTTCATCAACAGATAAATTTGATAAAGGTCTTTTATATTTATTTTGTATATTTATTGTATTACTATAATTATATATTTTTGAAAAATTGTGTTTAATATAAACAACATCTTTTTCAAAATCATTTAAATCATCTAAAGAATTTTCATCGTTTTCTTCTATTAAAAATGGTTTATCTTCTTTTAATTTTATATTAAATTTTTGGTTTAAATATTCAATTAAATCTTCTGTTGGAGGAATTATTTGAAAGTTATTATTTGAGTAATCTTGTTCTAATAATAGTAAAGGGTTTTTTTTTATTGATAATTCTGAAATTAAAAATTCACATGCTAAATAAATATCTTTTTTTTTGAATAAAGAAAATATTAATGAAAAAATAAATAAATAAAATAAATTTGAATTCTTTTCTTTTATTATAAAAATAAATTCCTTTTTTTTTAAAAATTTTTTATAACTAAAAACATCTGATATAAATTTTTTAACATATATTAATTTATCTGAATTACCATTGTGATGATGAATATGATAAAAAATCACATTTACATCATCAGAATAGATAATTGAATCATTTGTATAATCGAAAAAATCAATAAAAAGTTTAAATAAATTTTCTACAGGGTAATACATTAAAGAAAGGAATGTATCAACAAATATTGTTTTGGTAAATATTTTTTTGTTTTTTATTCTTTTTTTTAAAATTAGCTCATAAAACTTTTCTCTTATTAAATAAGGAATGTTTGGAAATAAAAATAAAAAAACTTCTTTTGAAAAGTCACAAGATGAAGTAATTGAATCATAAAGTATTGATAAAAATTTTTCAAATTTTTCTTTTCTAATTTTTGTTTTACGAAAACTAATAAAATCAATAATCAATTCTCCTGTCGTTCTTATAGACATTATACTTAAAAAGTATTATTAAATTTAGTAAAAAGAATAAAAAAAAATATAATATGGGTAATATATATGAAAATGTAAAATAAAATATTAAATAAATTAATTTTTTTTAAAAATATATAAATACATATACAGTTTTATAATTTTTTTTTATTTATATAATACCAATCTAAAAATTTTTCAATATAGTCTTTTTTTGGTGTAATAATATCTAAATTTATTTTTGGATTTTTTTTTGAATATTCTTTTAAAAAATCTTTCATATTATAATATGAAATCATATAATCATTAATAATATAGTTTTTATCTTTACCTAATCTATCAAGTAAAATAGCAGAAAGAACGCCAGTTCTATCTTTTCCAGCATTACAAAAAAATAAATTATTAGTTTTTGAATTTTCAATTATTTTTATTAAATTCATTAATTTTTTATCAACCATTTCAATATATGATTTTGAAACGTCTTTTGATGATAAAGGAATTTTTGATATTAAAGGAACACAATAATATTTAAATTGTTTATTATATTGTAATTTACAAGGTTTTTCCTTTCTTTCTTCTTCTGTTCTTAAATCTATTATTGTTAAAATTTTATTTTTTATTAAATATGATATTTCTTCCTCTGTAATATTATAAGGAACATCACTTCTAATATATTTTAAACTATTATTTATAAGTGCTCTTGTGTTTTTTGTTGATTTAAATATTATTGAATTTAATTCATTTTCCATTTAAAAATTATATATGAAAAAGTTATTTTTTATAATATTTTTTTCTTTTTAATGAAGAATACAAAAATATATAAAAGAATACATAAAAAATATATCAAAAATAATAATCAATTATTCAATTAAAAAATAAAATATAAAATATAAAATATAAATAATTTATTTACATTTCACTATCATATAAAACATAATTATTATCACATTTAAAATCATAAATTTCAACAAATTTAATTTCTCTTTTAATATTATTCTTTATCAAAAAAAAAGAATTTTCAATATATTTTTTACAATTTATAATATAATAATTTTCTATTTTAGTTTTATTTTTTTTAATGAAATTCAAATATAATTTTATTTGATTCAAAATAATAAGAAGCTTGAATTTGAATTTTTAAAATTTTAACTGAAGAATTAATTGAATATTCTTAATTTTTTAATTTTTGAAATTATTTTTTTATAAAAAAGATTCCATTTTTAAGATTTTGAATGAAACTGCATAATTAAATTTCACATTTGATTGATAATCCAATTTTCCTATATCATTATTTATAATAAAAAGAAAAATAATATTATTCTTTCTATTAATAGATATATATCTAATATATATTTTCATATCCCCAAACCCTCCTACATTTAATAAAATATTAAATAATTTTTTATAATTAAATCTATGAGTTTTTAAAACAAAATTCATTGATTAAATTATAAATTAATAATTTTTTTATTTAAATCGATGAATTATTATTTTAAAAACTCATAAATTTAATTAAAAATTATTTATTTTTTTTTAAATGTAATAGGTTTTGGGGATAATATAATTTTTAATAGAAAATAATAGGATTTATAATTTAAAAAATAAATAAATGAAAAAAACAAAAAATTAATTTTTTATGAATAATCATCAGCAATTAAATTAATGTGAATTTTGAAAACACAAATACTTCCTCTAATAATATAATTTTCCCCTCTTTTCAAACCAAGAACACAAAAATAATCACCTGGTGATTTCCCTGCTACATTAATTTTAAAATTAATAGTAACAGTTTCATTAGGATTAACATGTGGTTTTTTTGAAACAGACCATTCAAAAATCATATTTCTTCCATTTTTAAACCAATTATCTTTTTCTAAAACTTTTCTAAAAATAACATTGTCTTTCCACTCTCTTTTTCCTATATTTTTATATGTTATTGATGATTGAATTATATTTTCTTTTTTATTATCTTCATATTTTACATTTATTTCATCATTTTTTTCAATAATTTCACATGAATATAATTTTTCCTCTTCAAAATTTGATTTTGTTTTTGAAATAAAATCTAAAATTTCTTCATATTTATAATCAATTTTATTTGTTGAAGATTTATTTTGAGATAATAAAATATTGTTTTCTTTATTTTGTATTGCATATATTAATTCATGAGAATGGAAATTTTGATTTTGAAATCTAAAATAACAATCTTTACAAGTGTTAAAATTACAACTTAAACATTTATAATATCCATTTGTATATATCATTTGTGAACAAAGTGTACAATATAAATAATTTTCTATATCTATTATTTGTGATATTATTGGAGTTTTCATAAAAGAAATAGTTAATTGATCTTGTAATTGATTTGTAATATTATTTTCTTGAACGTCAGAAACTTTTTCAAATATTTTTGAAACATTTGAAATAAATTGTGATTCTAATTCCTGTATTGAAGAATTAATTTTTGAAATTGAATCATTGTTTTTTAAATTTATATCTGATTTGTAAATTGTTTGTGCAATATTACTGTCTGAAATAAGAATTTTTTCAAATTTTTTATCAATTAAATTTAAAATATGTTGTTTATCTTTACTTTTTTTATATTCTTTTATAAATTTGTTTAATGAATTTTCATCTTTGATTATTTTTTTTTCATTATCATTTTCTGAATAATAATATAATTCAAATTGTTCTTCAGAATATATTATAGATGGAAATTGTTCATTAATTTCTTTTACTAATTTTTTATAATCTTTTGTAACTTCAATTTGACCTGTATTATTATAGAAATGAATTGGAACCAATAACCTTTTGTTTTCCATTAACTATTTTTAATTAAATTTAATTTTTATTTTTTTTATTTGATAAAAAATAATTTCTAAATAAAAAATATAATAATAAAAAAAAAGAAAATTATATATATAAAATTAAAAAAATGTACAATTTACTGACTCGTCCATCAAAATTCCCAGGAGAAAACTTCGAGCCTGGTATAGAATTAAAAGAACTATTTGAAGAAAATGCACAAATCTTAGTAGTTGGGGCTGGTGGATTAGGATGTGAAATATTGAAAAATTTAGCATTATGTAAAGTAAACAACATATTTGTAATAGACTTAGACACAATAGAACTTTCAAATTTAAATCGTCAATTTCTTTTTCGAGAAAATGACATAGGAAAATATAAATCAGAAGTAGCATCATCATACATAAAGAAAAAATATCCAAATATAAACATTAAATCCTCAACTAAAAAAATCCAAGAATTCACAGATGATTTTTTTCGTCAATTTCAATTAATAATAGGAGGACTTGATAATTTAGCAGCTCGTAAATTTATAAATGAGAAAATCCATGATTTAGTAGAATTTGATTCAAATAATAATCCAATACCAGAAACAATAATTCCATATATAGATGGTGGAACTGAAGGATTTAGAGGACAAAGTCGTGTTATAATACCATATAAAACATCTTGTTTTGATTGTGCAAGTGATTTAACAGAAAATGATAGAAATACATATGCTTTATGTACTATTGCAGAAACACCAAGAATACCTGAACATTGTATTGAATATTCTTATGTTATTGAATGGAAGAAATTTCATGAGAAACCAGTTGATAAAGATAGTATTGATGATGTTAATTGGATTTATGAAAATGCTTTAGAGAGAGCTAAGAAATTTAATATTGAAGGTGTTACATATAATTTAACTCTTGGTGTTATTAAAAATGTTATTCCTGCTATTTCTAGTACTAATGCTTTAATTGCTGCTTCTACTACTATTGAAGCTTTGAAACTGTTGACTGGATGTTCTACTCCTTTAAATAATTATTTTATGTATATGGGACATGAAGGTTTATATTCTAGTACTATTGTCTATGAAAAAAATCCTAATTGTAAAATTTGTAATTTAAAGAAACATGTTGTTAAAATTGAAGTTAATGATAGTGATTTATGGAAGGATGTTTATGAGAAAATTAAAAGTAAATTTAATTTAAATGATGATATTAATATTTTAAATGGGAATGAGTATTTGCATATGGAAGGTGAAGGACAAAAAGAATTTGATGTTTATTTAGAGATGAGTATTGGGAAAATGGTTGAAGGGAAAAATCTTAATTTAAATAAGTTACTTTTAATTATGAAATCTAGTGATATTAATGATGTAATTAAAGTCAGATTGGCTTATCCTGAAAAAAAAGATGAGGAGTAGTTTTTTTTAAATGAGATTTTTTTTTTGTATTTAAATAAATATTATTTTTAAAAAAAGAAAAATATATATTTTTTTTTTTTTAAACATTTATGTTTTATTTTTTATTTTTATGGGGTTAGAAATTGGATATGATCAAGAAGAAAAAGGAGGAAAATTATATTTGAAATATCCTTGGAAAAAATATCATTATTATTTATCTAAATTAACTAATCAAATTCATCCAAATGAAAAATGTTTAATTCAATTATATTCATTAAATTCATCTTTAGGAAATAAATATGCAATTAAATTAAAAAATTTCTTTTTTTATAAATTTTTTAATCAAAAAGAATTAACACATTTTAATTTAGAATTATCAAAAAAAAGAAAAAAAATTCAATCAATTAACTTTGATATAAATCCAAATTTTAAATTATCAATGGATAATTTATTAAAAGTAAAATATGGAAAATATGAAGCAGGAATAAATCAAATTTTTTTTAATAGAAATAAAAATAAAGAAGGAGAAATAAATAATTATGATTTTTCTTCAGTTTTTCCTTCAATGATACCAAGAAAAAGATTAGGAATAACTTTTAATAAAACTTTTCCTTTTTTTTCTCATTCTTTTTTTCAAATGAAAACTACTTTTAATAAAATATTTTCATATGAAAATAATTTAAAATTTATTCATAGAATAAAATCTTATTTTAATATTCCAACTTCTTATTTTAATTTATTAATTAATAATGAATTATGTTTTAAAGAAAGTTTTTGTTTTGGAAGAGATGATGAAGAAAAAAATTTTGGTTATCATCATATTTTATCTTATTTTAGACCTCGTTCAAAAATTATTGAAATGAATATTCCAAATCATGAAAATGAAATTTCTCCAGGAGAAAATTTTTATATTCAAAATTTTTCTTCATTTAGATTTTGTGATTTACCTTTTTTTAATAAATTTGAAATTACTAAAAAATTTTCTCCTCATTTTAATTTTGAAACTTTTTGTTTTCCTTCAAATCCCTTTAAAAGTATGTTTAAATATATTTATTCTTTTGGAATGAGTTTTAAGTTACAAGATAATTTTTTCCTTGATTTTTCTATTTATTCTGGAGCTTCACATAATATTCCTATTAAGAAAAAATATATAAATAGTTTTAGAATAAAAATCGGTAATTAAAAAGTTATTACTTATAAATTTAATTAAATTTGTTTCATTTTATTATTTTATAATATTTATTTTTTAAAATCTCATTTTTAATAATTAGTAATTTTTTTTAAAAATTTTATACTTTAAAAAAAAAGAGAATTAATAAATTATATTTATTCTAAATTTTATTTATTATTATTTATAATATATAAAATATAATTTTAAATTATTGTTGATGAATGAGTATGAGTTTTTTGTTTTAAAATATCTCTTCTTTCATCAACTCTTTTTTGCATATCATTATATTCATTATAATGATTTTTAACAAATTCAGAAAAATAACCACCTTGTCTTTTAAACCCTTTATCTAATCTATCTAAATATTTTTCATAAAAAGGAGACCATTTAGGAATACTTATTTTATTATCAGTATTAATAATATAATCTTTATTAGTTATTGTATTATGTACTTTATATTCTTTTTTTTTATTAATATAAAATTGTTTTTCTATATCTTCATTATCTGCTTCTTTAATATTATAATCATTTATATTCATAAAATATAAAGGAGAAAAATTTTTAGAATAATAGTCATTTTTATTATCAATTGAATTATATTGATTTGATGATAATGATTTTTTCAATTTAATTGGAATAGTTCTTTCTACATAATTTCTATTTAAAAAATCTATTTTATCTTTGGATAGAATATGAACATTATTATTATTATCTAGATTTAATTCTTCTTTTTTATTTTCATTTTTACTTTCTATATTATTATTTCCAAATATTATCTCATTATAATTTTCTGGTTTTTGACTTAAATTATAATTTGATTTAATAGAATCTAATAAGAGAATTTTATCTCTATTTGAATGATAAGAAATAAAATTTTCATTCCTATTAATTGATTTTATATCATCTAAATATTTATTATGATATTTTCCTCTATCTTTTTCTTGTAAATTATCTAATCTAAAAAAATCATTTGCTTCATTTGTATAACAATTATAAAATATATTTTTTGCTTCTCTACTTGGATTAATAAAAGATGAAGATTTATTAATATGTAATAATTTATTATTTTTATTTATTCTAGTATATTTAGTTGGAAAAGGAAAATCATAACTATTATTATTTGCTTTTCCTAACATTTTAATTTTTTAATTTATAATATTTTTAAATTATAATTTTAGTAAAAATTAAAAAATAATATTATATACTTTTATTCATATAAATTCTTCATCATCATTATCTCCTTCAATTTCTTCATCTTCATTAATATTATTTAAATTCAAAATATTATTTAATAAATCCATATGATATTTATTATATTTCCTAAATGAATAGTCAATAAAACTAATCATAGTTTTTTTCAATTCATTTTCATTTAAAATATATTCATTAGTTATTTTACCATCATAAACTCTATCACCGAATCGACTTAAATAAATATAAATATGTGAATAAATAAGATTTGTTTCTGAAATATAAGAAATTTCTCCATCATTTAAAGATAAATAAACATTATTTCCTCCTCCACAAATATAAGAATGATAAATTATATTATATACATTTCTACTGGCCAATCCAACTTTACAATTTATATTATTACAAAATTTTTTTCCACATATTAAACATATAAATGAATTTGAATATATTTTTTGACAATTATCACATTTAATTGTATGATATTTTGAAACAAGTGAAGTCATTTCCTTATTTAATTGAATAAATGAAAATTGGAATTTTAAACCTAAAAATAGTAAATTTTTATTTATTAAAGTAGTTTCTTTAAATGAATCTAATGTTGATATAAATTGTTCTAATAATTTAGTTAATAATTGTTCTTGAGTAAAATTTGGTTTTAATATTTGTATTTCTTGATTATTTAATGTTGAATTATATTGTAATATTATTGAATCTAAAGTTATTAATTCTGGATAAAAGTCTTTTAATAAGTATTCAAATTTATTTTCTTTTTCTATAAATTCATTATTAGATATCATTTTTGAAATTGATATTTTATTCATTATATATGTGAATGTTAATTTTAAATTTTCATAAAAGTTATTATTTGAGGGATTTGAAAGGAATCTTTTATATTTTTTTATTGTAATATAGTTTTTAATATTTTCTTTATCAAAAGATAAATTATTATTATATAATATTGATTTAATATATAAGGAAAAAGGAATATAAATTATAAATAACCCAAATATATTTTTATCAAAATTAAATTTACCTTTTTCAAATAAAAGAATAGATAAAAATAATAATTCAGAAAAAATTAAATCAATATTATTATCAATGATGTGTGATGTCATTTCACAATTTTTTAATTGATTAATTAATTCAATAAATCTATTAATCAAAAAAGAAGTGAAAATAATTCTTTTAATTTTTAAAAGAATTCTTAAAGATAAAAATAAATTTCCCCAAATTTCAATTTGATATTTTTTCAAACTTGTTAAATGATAATAAAAAAAGAAATTATGAAATTCATTAATTAATATTTTATATGAATTTTCAAATTCTTCTTTTGATAATAAATCATTAATTAAAATTTCTTTTCTACTTTTTATAGTGAAAATTTTTTCTAAAAAATTTTTCATAGAATTAAAAAATAAATTATCATCAAATTCAGTTAAATAAAATTTATCTTTTAATATTTCATCTTCTTTTGTTTTATCTTGTGAAATTAAATCAATATCTTCAATAGATAATCCTTTAAAAAATTTTTCAAGATTTTTATCTTTTATATCATTAAGAAAAGGAATAATAATATTTCCAGTTTTTTTACATAAAGGACAACCAAAAAATTGTACATCATTATAAATATTTTGAATAATAAAATTTTCATGACATTTAATATGAATTTTATGTGAACAAGTTAATAAACGAATATGATTATTGTTTTGAAAATTTTCTTTTGTTAAATTATCTTGATAATATTTTTCATAATTTTTATCTTTGAATTTTTCATTAAATTCATTTTTTAAATTAGTCTCAATTGCATTATAAATAAATTTATCATTTGAAATCATTCCTAATAAAACAAATGGATTGTTAAAATAGTCATTTACATCTAAATTATTTCTACAATATACACATGTATCTTTTAAGTTATTATAATTATTTTCTTCTTCTAATTCTAATTCTTTAAAAGCTTCTTTATTTTTATTTTCAAATTCCTTATTTTTATTTTTGAATTTTTCTTTAAATTTATTTTTCAAATCATTTTTTTTATCTTTTTTTTCTTTTTCATTTTCTTCTCTACTTCCTTGAATATTAATATTGAAAAATTTAGAAATTTTTTTTTTTAAAATTTGACAAAATTGTTTAAATGTTTTATCCTTTAATTCATATTGATCTAATGTTGATACAAAATTTAAACTTAAAGAATCAAAGTAATTATAATTATATTTATATTTTTCTTCTTTGCTTAAAGGGGAAGAATTAAAATCATTTTCCATTAAATAAATTAATATTAGAATATATTTTGTAAATAGCATTAAGAAAGAAGAATGTAAAATTGAAAAACTTTCTACTTTAAGTAAAGCTTTATAAAACTGTAAAATAAATTCTAAATTTTTTCCAGTAAAAAAAAAATTAAAATAACCATTTAAATCAATTGATTTTTCAATTGATATTGAATTATAAAAATATGTATTAGTAATATTAAAATCATCTTTTTTAAAATCCATTAAATATTTTTCTGCTTTTGAAATATATTTTGGATCAATAATATAATTTATATCAAAACATTTTATATATTTATTTTTAATTGAAAATTTAATTTGTTGATTTTGTAATTTTATTTTATCTGTTAATTCATCTATAGAATTTGTAAATTCATTTTCATCATAAATTAAAAATTTATAAATATTTTTTTTTAATTCTGAGAAAGTAACTAAATTTTGATTTGATATTAAATAATGAATTAATTTTTCTTTTCTAATATCTAATAAATTTTCTTTTTCATTTTCAATAATATATTCCATTATTTCATTTTTTATTTTATTGTTACTTAAATTTAAATAAGGATCCATAAAAAGAATTAACATTGATGTATTATCTCTTAACATTTTGATAAATAATTCAATAATTTTTGAATTTAATTTCATATTTTTATTTAATTTATCATCTTTACACCATTTTAAATTTTCTTTTGATAAATCATTACTATTATAAATATATGTCATAAAATCAGAATGAGAATTATTAACTGAACATAATTCTAAAAATTTATCAATTGATAAATAAATACTATTTTCTTTTAAAGAAACCAAATATTTAAATAATGTAATATCTATTAAAGGATAATCTAAATTAAAATAATAATATGGAAAATAATTCATATTTTCACCATAGTATATCCAAAAATTTAATTCAATTGATAAAAAAAAACCAAAAAATTTAAATAATTCTTTAATTAATATTTCATTTAATATTGTTTTATTTGGAATAATACTCATTATATAATTAAATGAAGTTAATAAATCTACATTATGTGAGTTTGAATATGAAAAAGAAAATTTATTTATAAAAATAGAAAATAATCTAATTAAAGTAATATGAAATGAATATTCATCATTATCTAATATTTTATATTTTTTATTAATAATATTATCAACTAAATAATTTAATATTGTTTCTACTTCACTTATATTATTAAAATCTAAAATACTAATAAATAATTCAAATAATTTAATTAAATGACAATCATTTTCAACTAATAGATTAATCCATCCATCTCTTTGAAAAGATTTTGCAATTTTAAAACTATTAAAATTATGAAAAATACATGCAATATCAATAATTTTTTTAAATAATTCAACATTTTTAGCAATTTCTTTATATGTACTAGATTTAATTAAATAATGAATATCACAATAAAATCTAAATAAAACTAAAGAAAGATGTTTAAATTGTTCTTTTGAATAATTATTTTTAGTAACTTCTAAAATAGTATCAAATACATTTATTAAAAAGTTAGGATGTTTAGAAATAATAATACTAACTTCATCAGTCATTATTTGAACAGAAAAATTTAATAAATTATCTGCTTTATACTCAATAAGTCTTTTTAAAATGGAAATATAAATTAAACCAATTTCTCTTTTTAATTTATAATTATGTAAAAATAAATATAAAATTTTTTCATTATTAATTTCAGAAGTCCAAACACTCATTAAATTCTTAATAAAAGGACAAATACAATCATGTTCATTATTATTTTTTTCCATTTTTAAAACATCATTTTTATAACTAAAACAATCATGTTTAGTTTTATTAGTAAAATTTTTTAAAAAAACTTCAGAAACAATATGTAAAATTCCTAAATTAGCATTACAAATAAAATAAATAAAATCAAGGAAATTATTTAAAGTATTACTAAATCCTAAATTTCCAATAATAACATCTTTATTTTCACAATCTAAAAAATAAGCATTAATATTTTTAACAATTTCAACAATAACACTTTTAATTTTTTCAATAATATCATCATTAAAACAACTTTTAACATAATTTTCAATATCAATATCATTATTAAAAGTACCCATATGTTCAGAGCAGAAACCTTTTGGATCCCAAGCATCAGGGTCACCACAATCACAACATCCAGAAACTTTAGTTTTATATTTTATTTTATGTCCAATATGCTTTTCTTTACTTTTTTCATAACATTCCATACATATTATACATGATGAATCTTTCTCACAATCTTTACATGACCATGCTCCTACATTTATTAATTTTTTGGCACATACTTGATTTGTTGGTTGTTGTAATGTTGATAAGTAATTTTCAAATTGTTTGTTTAATGAATCATATTCGAATATTTTAGAGAATTTTAAATATAAAGCTTCTAAATTTTTGTTTATTGGCTCTTCTGATGATTTTTTTAGGAATTTTTTAAAAATTTCCATTTTTTTTTTTGAGACTTATTTTAAATAATTATTTATTTATGGATTAAGTTTTTATATTTTTTAAAGAATAGTTTTTTTATGTAAACATTTATTTTTTTTAATAAATAAAATTATTTCAATATTGTAAATAATAATAAATATAGAGTTTATAATTGTTTTTACTTATAAAAAATAAAGAATAAAGTAGATAAAATAAAATCACATATTTTTACTTATTTTTTTTCAAATTTTTTAATATAAAAAAGTAAATTTTGATAGATTTTAATTTTTTTTCTTTTTTCTTTTTCATATTTAAAAATTTCATTTATTTCATTAACACTAATAGAAAATAATGAAATTAATTGACTTTCATTATTAGTTTGTTCAATTAATTCATTATTATTTTCTAAATAAAAAATAACCTTTTGTATTACATTATCATTTACATCATTAATTTTATTTTTAATATTTTTTAAATAATTTATAAAAAATTCTTTTATTGAATTTATCTTTAATTCTTTACAAAAATTATCATATTGATTTTCAAGAGAAGAATTTTCATCATTACTTTTTTCAGATAATAAATAAAGCAAATTGAAAAATTTTTTATTTATTTCTTTTGATTCATCTTTTAATTCATTTTCTTTATCTTTTGTTAAAAAACTTAAAATAGAAGTTGAAGTCAAAGTAGGTAAATCTTTATTTTGAGAAGTAAGATTCTTTAATGCTTTTTCATAATCTTTCTTACATGAACTTATTAAATTTTTAGTTTTAAATTCATTAAATAAATAATGATTTAAATTTTTAATTTTTAATTTATCTTCAATTGTTAATATTTTTGATTTCATTAAAATTTTTAATGCTTTTTCCTTATTAGATATAATTTTAATTTTATGAACACTTTTAGAAACATTTTTAACAGTTTTATTTTTATTAAGGATAATAGTATTAATATTATTATTATTTTGTTCATTACTTAAATTATTATTATAATTATATTCAATGTTACTTCCAGAATTTTGAATTTTTTTAAATCTTTCATAGACTAAATCAATACCTTCATTATTATTTAAATTAATTTTTTCTTTTGTATTATTATTATAAATATTATAATTAAGATTTTTATTTTGTTCAATATAATTTAATGCATTATCCATATTAATTTTATTAAAATTCAAATTTTTACTTATTCCTCCTCCTTTAACAGTAGGAAAAAAAGAATCATTTATTTGAAAACCTTCAACAATTCCTTGTAATTGAGTAATAAATTCTTTTTTCATTTCCTCAATTTCATTACATAATAACGAACATTTAATTGAAAAATGAGTAACTGTCATATCAACATACTGTTTTAATTGATTATTTTTTAATGGATTTATATTAGTTGACTTTGATAATTGATATACTTCATTTCGTTTATTATTCTTAGAGTTAAATCTTTTGTTATTTATTATGTCATTAAAATTAATTTTCTTTTTGCTTGATATAACTTGATATTTTGCTGGTTTCATTTTTTCGAATATTAATTTTTAAAAATGGATATTTTTTTTTTTTATGTGATATAAAATAATTAAAATAAATTAGATAATAAATTTTAAAGACTTATTTAAAAATATCTTTTTTAATATTAAAAATATCATAATGTAATTTAATTCATTATTGAAAAAAAAATAATTTTTTTTTATTTATTCATAATTTAAAAAAAATTACTTGAATAATTCTTTTCTTATATTAATTAATATTTTTTTCTTTATTTTCCAAATTACAATTCTCTTGATTTACTTTTAAATAATCCTCTTTATAATAAGGAGGAAAACTAAATTCAATTCCAAATTTACTTCTACAATCAGGACAATAATATTTAAAATTATTTTGAGTAAAATATTCTTCAGGAAAATTTTTTAACTCCTCAACACATTTAGGATGATACCATCCATTATGACTACATTTTTCTTTCATTTCACAACCAACCATAAATAAACCAGAATCCTTATGACAATAACAATAAATTTCTTCATTTTCATATTTAATTTCTTTATTTTTTTCTTTTGCTTTTTGTTTTTGTTGTTTTATTAATTTTTGTAATTTTGTATTACTCATTTTTTGAATTATTTTCAAGTAAGTCATTTCATTTGGAATTATACTTTGATATAATCTAAAAATTTCAATTGGTTTCATTCCATTTAAATATAATTCTGAATCTTTTATCATATACCATGGAAATTTATATGCTAAACATGTATCATTATAAGATAGATTTTTTTTATTTTTTTTTTCTATTATTGAAAAATCATCTTTATTAACTTCTATTGTTAAATTACTTATTTCACTTTCTAATTGTCTAATTGTATTCAAAAACATTTTTTTCTCTTTATTATTTAATTTTATCTTCTTATTAATAATATCATTATTAACAATTCCATTTACTTTTTCTCCTTTTGTTTTATAATAAACACTTAAAGGTGAATTTTTATGATCTTTATTATACATATTAATATTTTTTTCAATGATATTTGAAAATTGTTTTATATCATCAATTTCTCTTTGTTTTTTTAATTCAATTGTCTTTACCAATTTATGAGGAGCATGTCTGTGACAAAAAACATGAAATTTATTTTCTCCCATTTGATTATCTGTTATTTCTAATTGAAATTTATTCACTCTTGCACATTCAACATGAAATCTTAAGGAACATTTTTCACATTTTATTGTTGGACCGTATCCATTTAGTAAACATATTTCACATTGTTCCATAAAACGCTTTTTATGTATTGTTTCAATTCCTTTTATTTTTTCTTTTTGTTTGTAGTTTGATATATCTATTTCTGGTATCCATAATGCACAACTTATATGAATCCATGCATGTTCATTTGCTATTTTTTCATTTATAAATTCATTTATTGTATTGTGATTATTATGTAATGAAGATGTTGTTGTTAATGATTCATTTTCAGGTAAATTATTATTATTATTATTATTATTATTATTATTATTATTATTATTATTATTATTATTATTATTATTATTATTATTATTATTATTATTATTATTATTATTATTATTATTTGTAGAAATAATATTAGAATTATTATTATTTGAATTTTCATTTTGATTTCTAAAACTCATTAAAGTTTTATATAATTGAGAACTTTTCTTTAATGAACAAGGTTTCATAGCACCACCTTTACAAGGACATAATATACAAACAATATTATTACTAATATTAACATTATTATAAGCTAAACAAGAATGACAAATCCAATCATCTTTAGGAACAACAGTTATTCCATAACACCTTTGATGAACAGTAATATGACAAATAGAACAATAAACAATTAAATTATCATCTTCATAATCACCATCATTACAAATAGAACAAACAACATCATCTGGATCAATATTTCCTATATTTAAAGGATCTAATGAAGCATTTCTTTGTTCATTTATATTTTTAATATATTCAATAAATTTATTTATTGATTTTGTATGGAATTCCATATCCATTCTTAAATATTCATCATAAGAAATATCATTATTAAATTTTTCTGTAAGAATGAATTTTTTTTTTATATAATTAATTAATTTTTCTGAATTAAATTTTTCTATAGTTTTTAATGAATCCTCAATATTAGAAATAATTTCATCTAAAAAGGATTCTTTATTATTCTTAATAAAAATTTCAGATAATGATAATATATCATTATAAAATTTAAATTTTTTGGGGGCTGGACTATTTTTTTTATAAATTCCCTTATTTAAACTTTGTCTTTCAATAATATATTTTTTTATTATATCAGGTATCAATTCTTTATTTTCAATTAATTCATTTGAAGTAAAAGGAAAATACATTGAATTAAAATAAAACCATAATGAGTTACCTCTTAAATTTTCTATTATTGAGTTTTTTGAATATAATTCTTCATTCCAATTAAATGAATTTAAAAGATAATATAAATTACTATTTTTTTCATATTCATTTTTATAATCAATATGAGGAGAAATTATTCTTCTTATTAAATAATTTCTTTGTAATAAATCTATGTTTCTTTTTTTATTAAGAATAGAATTTAAAGAATTTTTAGGTGAATGAGTTAAATTTTGTATAGAAGAATTAGATGGTGAAAAAGACATTTGCTAATTTAATACAATTTTTAAAAATTGATTATTTTTAGATATGATAAGCGGGTATAAAATGATAGAATGAATAATTATTTAATAAAATAAATTTTTTTTTCTTTTTTGTTTTCAAATATGAATTTTTACCTTATTTTTTAATAAAATAAAATATTATAATTCACTTATAAATTTATAATTAATTTATATTATTAATTAAATCATCCTTCTCCTTTTCATCTAAGTAAATTGGAGTGGACCAAAAAATATTATCATTATATTTCTCAATAACATTTTTTTCTTTAATTTCTTTTTTTTCTTTATTTTTACTTTTTTTTATATTTTCAATTTCTTTTTGTGTTGATCTAATAATTTCTCCAATTGAATCATTTAAATCATTAATGTCATCATCTGAAAAATTTAATTCATTAATATTTAAATTACCAATATTTAATTTATCATTTTCACTATCATCATCATTTATATCTAAATCAATTTCTTCACCAATTGATTCATTACTTTGAACTAATTTATATTTAAATAGTTCTTTATTATAATCACTTAATCCTCTTAATACTATTTCTTTAAGTGAAATAATATTAATATAATTTTCAGGTGTTGAAATAATATTTAATTTTTTATCAATATCACCATCACTATTATTTAATTTTTTTTCTTCTTCATATAATAATTTTTGATTGAAGATATTTATAATTGGTTTAACTATAAAGTCACAAAGTAAACGAAAGTCCTTTGGTAATTTATCATTAATTCTATTTGATTGATATATTAAATCCATTATTTTTATTACATGACCTAGAAATGATGGTGAATTTTGATATTCAGATATTAAATAATTTTGAAATATAAAAAGAAATTTTTCATTTAGAATTATTTTACTATTAATTCTTGATAAACTTTGAATAAAATTAACAAAGGAATTATGATATAATGTATATAAAGGATTTGAAAAAATATATTGTGTTAAATTGAATAAAATATTTTCTTGTATAATTGAATTAATATTATTAACATACAAATTATTATTTTCTACAAATGATAAACAATTAATATAAGAAGATAAAATATCTATTGAGTTTATCATTAAATATTTTAAAATTTTATTATCTATTTTATCTTTTATTGTATCTTCAATATTTGACAATATTGATTCACAAATATCATTAAAATAATTAAGATATATTTCATAATTTTCTGATACATAATTATCCAATTCTATTCTTCTTTTACCATCTAACAATAATGTATTTTCTTTAGTTTTACTAAAACAATCTGTTATTGTTTGAGTTAAATAATTTAAAAATTCAAAAATATATTTATTAATACCTTTTATTTTTATATTATCTTTGATAATATTAAAATTTTTCAATAATAAAGAAATAAAAATTTCATTTGGATCATCATAAATTAAACAATTTAATATTCCAGTACATATATTATCAGAATATTCAATATTATATATTTTTCCAAATAACTTCTTTAATATTATAATTTTTTTATTTATTATTTCTTCTTCTTCATTTTCCATTATCAAAATATTTTTAACACAATCACAGATTGATAAATTCGTACATAAATCAATCATTTGTGAAATATAATCATCATCAAATAAAATATTTAAAATAAGTTTACCTTTTTTTTCTAAAAGTGCAATAAAAATTTTTGAAAAATATCCACATAATAATTCATTAGAATTATTATTAGTATTATCTAAAAATTCCAAAAAATGAATTAATATTTTGTGTTTTTTACTCATAGAAATACTTAAATTAATATTATCATAATTCTCTAAATTATCTTCAAAGAATTTATTATAAATATATTCAGTATCACTTTTTAATAATTCACAAGAATTAAAAGGAAATTTATGTGTAAGAATTTCATCATCATTTATATAAGGCATATGAGTACTAAAATCAATTAATTTTATAATATTATTTGAAGTAAAATAAAAAGAATGCTGTGGTGAATGCATATATGTTATTTCAGTGATTAAAGAATCATTTAATAAAAGTTGTTCTATTGAAGGATTTAAATTTGAATTTGCTTCATTAGATTCAATCTCATTTGTTTTTAATTTATTATAAGTTTCATTTGAATTTGTCTCATTTAAATTTATTTCAATGGAATTTTTTTCATTTGAATCTATTTCATCTACTTTTATATCATTTGAATGTATTTCATTTAATTCATTTGTTTTTATTTTATTTAAGTTTTTTTCATTTGAATCTATTTCTTCTGTTTTTATATTATTTGAATTTATTTCATTTAATTCATTTAGTTTTATTTCATTTAAGTTTTTTGCATTTGAATCTATTTCATTAACTTTTATATAATTTGAATCTATTTCATCTACTTTTATATCATTTGAATGTATTTCATTTAATTCATTTGTTTTTATTTCATTTAAGATTTTTTCATTAGAATTAATCTCATTTGTATATATTTCATTTGAATTAGTATCATTTGTTTTTATCTCAATTGAATTATTTTCATTTGTTTTTATCTTATTTGAATTTGTTTTATTCTCATTAGAATTATTTTCATTTATTTTTATTTCATTTAAACTTGTTTTTTTTATATCTATAATATTTTCTTTTATCTGATTAAAATTATCATTTGGATTTATTAATTTAGAATTTACTTCATTTATATTTAATTCATTTGTTTTTATTAAATCAGAATTTAATTCATTTATATTTAATTTATTTTTTTTTATTCTATTTGAATTCATTTCATTTGACTTGGTTCTTTCTGAATTTATTTCTTTTGGCATTAATGAAATTAGTTTTAAAGAATTTGCTATCTGTTGATTATTAGTTAATATTTTTTCATTTTCAATTATTTCATCTAATTTTATATTATTCGATTTGTTGTGTGTTTGGAGTTTTATTTTAGAAGATAACATTATTTTTTTTTTCTTTGGTTGTTTTATTATAGGGAGAGTGTTATGATCTGTTTTATTTTGTGAATTTTCTGAAAGATTTTCTTCTATTTTTTTATTCTTTTTATTTTCAGTTTTTAATAGAAATTTTATTTTGTCATTCATATTTTTTTTTTATTTCACAAATCATTTCAAAAATTATAATTTTATATTTAATCTTTTTTTTTGAAGATTTTATAATTTATTTAACTTATTTTTTTATTTGTATTAAAATGAGATTAATACAAATAAAATAAATATAAAAAATTCTGATTAAGAAAAATAAAATTTTATTGTAAATAATGTTTAAAATTTACTGATTAAATATTTATTGTAAAATCATGTCTACACAAACAGGAAATAATTTTTCAAATAATAATATTTTTAACATTGACTTATCTTATTTAGAAAATTGTGTCTCTCAATTATATAATCCAAATCCAAATAATCAAGTAAAAGAATATGTAGAAAAAGTAAAAAATTATTATTCAATTAATTTAAACTTAATTCCTAATCTCTTTGATTTTTTTACTAAAAGTACTATTCCACAATTTCAATTTTGGGATTTAGATTTATTAATTAATTTAACTAATAATTTTTATCCTCATATTCCAAATGAAACAAAACAATTAATTCGTCAATTAATAATTTCACTTATTCAAAATGAATTAGTAAAATTATATAAAATACCTTATATTTCAAGTAAATTTTGCTTATTTATAATTACTTGGCTTAAATATGATTATCCTCAAAATTTTTCATCTTTTTTCAATGATTTAATAAAGCAAATAATAAATGTAAAGGATAATGATTTAAGAATGAAATATATAATATTTTTTATTGATTTACTTTTAATATTTGATGATGAATTGATAAAATTTCGTCACACTTATACTGAATTTGAATCAAAAAAATCAACAGAAATAAAAGATTTTATAAGATTAAATTGCATAAATGATATAATTTCTTTAATAAATGAATTATTATCAAATGAACAATATATTGATGATAAAATAATAAATAAATCAATACAAGTAATAGGTCAATTAGTTGATTGGAATTTATTAAATGTTTTTCAAAATGTTATTCCTTTAATATTAACTAATTTAATAATAAAACAAAAATATATGATTTCATCTTTAGAAGTTGTTAATGCTTTAATAAAAAAAGGAATGGAAGTTTCAATTAAAATAGAAATTGTAAATCAATTTAAAATTAAAGAAGTTTTAAATTCAATTTTAAATACTAATAATATAGGAGCATTAGATGTAATTGGAGAAATATTAAATAATTTAGGTTTAGTTTCTTTAATTGGATTAGGCTTTGACGCTCAAAATAAAAGTGATAAAAATAATAATATTTCTAATATTAATTTTGCTCAAAATAATAATGTTCAAGTCTTTAATCTTTCTTGTAATTTATTAGGTTTTGTATTATCAACATGTCAAATTATTATCAAGAATAAACAGTATAAAACATGTTTAAGTTTTATTGAATTTTTACAAGGTTTGTTAACTTATTTAAAATTATGTATTAATATTAATAATAATATTTTAACAATGAAAGAATTTTCTAATTTTATTATTGGATTTATTAATGAAATTATGAATACTTTTATTATTCCACAAAATTTATATAATTTAAATGAAATTTCTGATATTGAAGAATTAAAAGATGATGATTATTTTTCTTATAGAAAAGAATATATTGTAATATTTGAAAATTTTTATAGTATAAATCTATTAAAAATACCAATTTTAGATTATGTCATTTTATTATGTGAAAATAAATCCACATCTTTATATTCAATTGAACAACAATTATTTGTTTTAAATCATCTTCAACATGGAATTAAAAATTCAAATACATTAAATGAAAATGCAGTAATTGAAAGAGTAAATAAAATATTTAGTATTGTTTTCAGTGAAAAATACACACAATATAATAATACCCATATAATATTATTATATTATGATTCATTAATTAGATATATGAGTTTAAATTTAGAAAATAAGCAAATTATAAGTAAAGTATTAGAATTGTTCTTTAGTGAAAAAGGAATAATTAATCCTAATTTAAAAACAGGAAGTAAAATTGCAAATTTATTTGATAAATTTTTAGATAAAATTAAAGGTAAAATTGAAGATAATACTTATATTTCAATATATAATAAACTTAAAGAATTTATTACTTTAATAATTCAATCAAAAAATTTTTCTTTAATTTCTCAATATGATTCTTTATATCATTCAATTTCAACAGTAATTAATTTTATAAATTCTGATATTAAATATAATAATTATGAAGAAATATTAAAATTAATAATAACAATATTTGAAAATTATGGAATTGATGAATTTAAATTCTGTGATGTTACAAAATGTTTAACTCAATTTTTATCAACAATAAATCATGAAATAAAAAATGATAATATAAAACAATTATTTCAAAAATTTTTTGAAACATATATAAATAAATATTTCAATCAAGTACAAAATAATTATAAATCAATTTTATCTTTAATTACACTTTTACAAAGAGTTATTATTGTTTTAGGAAATAATTCAATATCTTTTATTGATTTCTTTTTCCAATTAAAAATAAAAAATATGAATATTGATTTATTTGAAGAATTATCAGGATTATTATTAAATTTATTAAATATTAAAATAGATGGTAATATTTTGGTTGAAAAATATTATGAATATTTCTTTATTTTTGTAGGAGAAAAAATATCAATTCCAAAACAAAATATATCTGATAATGATAAAAAAATATTTTTAGTTTATACAAGTTTTTTAAAATTAACAAGTGCTATTTTTTCAAGTAAAACTTTTTCAATTTTTTATAAACAAGATTCTAAAATTACAATAGAACATATTATTCAATTTATTTTATATTTAATGTTAAATATAAATGAAGGAAATGCAAGAAAAATTTCTTTAAAAATAATTCAAAATATTCTTTTAAATCTTGAAAATGATATTAATACTCAAAGAATTAAAAATTTATTTAAACCTATTTTAAATAATTTATTTGAAACTTATAAAATATTAGATTTAAAAAATTCAAATGATAATTCTTGCTTTGTTGAAATTTTAAGAATTCATTCAATTATTTCTAATATTAATGGAGGAAGAGATTATTATGACTATTTAAAAAGTATTGGAATTAATGATGAAAATGCTGTTACAATGATGAAAGGTTTTAATAGTAAAAAAACTAAAATTGAAGAAAAAGTTTCTCAAGGATTTAATGTAAGAAATTTTATATAATTTATTTTAGTTTATGTTGTCTAATTATTTAAAGTCAAATTGTGCTTAATTGAATTCTACAAAGATTATAAAATGCTTTTTTTATAAATTAATTGTATAAATAATATTATAATTATTGAATTAAATAATATATTTGATTAAATAAAAATTAAATTGAAATGATTTTATAATTAATTTAATTTATAAAAAATTTAAGTACTATTATCTTTCTTTTTAATCATTGTTCTAAAATGTAAATCTTTTGTTGTTATTTTTCTTTGATTAGGACTTAAATATCTTATTTTTTTATAATTAATAATATCATTCCCAGGGATTATTTTATTAGTTTTATAACTATGAAATTTTTTCATTACAATATTAAATAATTGAGTATCTTTTTTATGGATGTTCATTAAATTTTTGTTTTTTAAATTTCTATTTTCCAATAAATTATCAAAAATATTATTATTTTTTAAATGATTTCTATCACTTAAAGGAATTTTCTTTTTAAATTCATTTTTTTTATTCATAATATTTCTAAAGTCAAAATTCATTTTATAAATATTATCATCACACTTTTTTAAATTTCTCATTGGAGAATTATTTGCAGTTTTGGAATTAAAACTATTTATTTTTAGAATTAAAATCGAATTTTGTAAAATTTTTTTCTTCAAATCTTTTTCATGTAAAATATTTAATTGACTTTGACTATTTTGAAAATTAGGTGTAGAAGTTTCTTTTTTTTTAAATGTTGATTTATTCTTTAATTCATTATTATTTTTAAATGAAATTTTTTTTGCTGAAATATGTTTTAAATTATCAATTTTATTTAAAATTATTTTATTTTTTAATGAATCTATATTATTTATATTTAAACAAACTTTTTCTTTATTATTAATTGAATTATTAACAGAATAATTATTTGGATGAAAATTATTTCTTTTTGATAATATTCTTTTTTCAGATGATGAAAGAAAAACTGATTTATCCATTTTAATATTAAAGTTATTTAAAAATGTTTTTGTATTAACTTGTTTATTTTCATTTTCAATGCCTAAATTATTTTTTAAAACTTTTAATAAAGCATTATTCTTTTCAAACAATTTTGATTTAGCAGTAGGAGATAATAAAGCAGAATTCATATATTTTTGACGAGAATTATTTTTTATAACATTATTAACTTTATTTTTAATTCCTATTTCTATTTTTTTAGTATTATTTTCCTTTAATTCTTCATAATATTTTATATTATTTATTAATTTATTTACATCTTCATCTTCTTTAGTATTTGTTATTTTATTTGATATTGTTAATGTATTTTCATTAATTGAATTTAAAGCCTGAGTTGTTATTATTGTTGAATATGTTTTTAAATATTTATCATCTTTATTTCCTTGTAATTGATATATAATTTTTTGCTTTCTTTTTATATTTCTATATATATATTTGCTTTCTTCTAATGGAATATAATTTGGATAAATTTTACAATATTCTTTATAAAAAATTAATATTTTTGGTATTATTTTTTCTACTTCTGTTTTATTAAAATATTGTTTCAAAAATTCAGTATAATCTTCATATATCAAATATTCTTTAAAAGCTCCAACATATTTACTTTGCTTATTTTGTAATATTTCATTTATTTTTTTTGTATCATAGAATGATTTTGTACAATTATATTTTTGTAATAGATATGATTGACATATACTTTTTATTTCTTCCATTAATTTCTCTTGAAAAATTATATTATTTTTCGTTGTTCTTAATTTTTTCATTTAATTCTTTTGAATTTTTTTTAATTAAATTTAAAAATTATATTTAAATTAATTTATTAAATATTTGATATTATATATATAAATGAAGAAAATTTGTATTTTCTTTTATTTTTTATTATTTATAATTATTTCAAATATCAATGCTCAAGCTCAAGTAAACCAACAAGGCACAAATCAAAATATAAATAATAACAATCCTAATATGAATATAAATGTTAATACTCAACAAAATAATGTTCAAAATCAACAGCAAAATCAGCAAAATATTAATAATAATCAACAACAACAATATAATCAAAATCAACAACAATATAATCAACAGCAAAATAAACAAAATATTAATTATAACCAACAAAACCAACAAAATCAACAACAACAATATAATCAACAAAATCAACAACAATATAATCAACAAAATCAACAACAACAATATAATCAACAAAATTATAATCAACAAAATCAACAACAACAATATAACCAACAAAATCAACAATATAATCAACAATATCAACAAAATCAACAACAGCAATATAACCAACAAAATCAACAATATCATCAACAACAATATAACCAACAACAAAATCAACAATATAACCAACAACAAAATAAACAATATAATCAACAAAATCAACAACAACAATACAATCAACAAAATCAACAATATAACCAACAACAACAATATAATCAACAAAATCAACAATACAATCAACAAAATCAACAATATAACCAACAACAACAATATAACCAACAAAATCAACATTATAATCAACAACAACAAAATATAAATCAACAAAATATTCAACAACAACAAAATATAAATCAACAAAATATAAATCAACAACAAAATATAAATCAACAAAATATTAATCAACAACAAAATATTCAACAACAACAAAATATTAATCAACAACAACAACAAAATATAAATCAACAACAACAACAAAATATAAATCAACAACAACAACAAAATATAAATCAACAACAACAACAAAATATAAATCAGCAACAACAACAAAATAAAAATCAACAACAACAA